>Ga0209417_1000507_pt1 | contig 90800 bp, 71 predicted proteins | sample RifGroF2_FD_184002 | JGI IMG/M metagenome (GOLD analysis project Ga0209417, IMG submission 184002) | Groundwater microbial communities from Rifle, Colorado, USA - Groundwater F2 (SPAdes) (version 2) | ecosystem: Environmental > Aquatic > Deep subsurface > Groundwater | place: Rifle, Colorado... | reverse complement strand
GCTACAAGATGTTTGTGGGCAGATGGTTCGTCACTAACCAGTTGGACAATTGCCAAGTTCTATAATATTGCAAATCAAAGTGCATCTTACAGTAAGAGAATGCCTTTAATTAGGATTTCTGAAATGTATTATATTGCTGCTGAATGTTTCTTAGAACAAGGTGCCAGTTATAATAAAGCATTAGCTGTTGCATGTTTGAATAAGGTTAGAAATCAAAGGAATATTCCAATTTCCTATAATTTATCTTCTACAATGTCTGAAACGGATATTCGTAATGAAATTACTAAAGAATATTTGAAGGAATTTATTGGTGAAGGTCAGTTATTCTTTTATTATAAACGTTTAGGTCTAAAATATATTCTGGATTATACAGGAGAAATGACAGATGCCGAATACCAAATGCCAATGCCAGATTCTGAAATTGCAAGTGGTGGAGTTCGTGAAAACTAAGCTAAAATTTTAATTAAATTGAAAATAATGAAAAAAACAAATTATAGATTAGTTCTAAGTTTTTTAGTACTGATGACATTTTTTGGATGTAAAAAAGTAGAAGTACCATATTTTAGTGGCAGTAACTCTGCAAACTTTTGGCTACATCAGTATAATTATTCTCTGTTTGGAGCGACTACAACAGAATTACCTGAGGATACTATAATATTGGATATAGCAATTGTTGGTCGTCTTGCAGACTATGATAGATATGCAACAGCTAAAGCTGTTCCTGATTCAGCCGGAACTCCCGAAGATAAACGATTAACAACAGCAACTCCTGATCAATATAAGATTATTGGAGGGATAATTAAAGCAAATGAAAAAATTGGGAAATTTAAAGTTCTAATTAAAAACCCAGAAGTTCTAGCTACTAGAGAGTCTTTAAAATTAAAAATCATGATGGCGGAAAATGAAGATTTTAAAATAGGACTTAGAGAAAATAATTGGGTAGCTCTTACATGGTCTCGTAAATTTTTACCTCCTGCTACCTGGCACGCAATGCGTTTCTTCTTTTGTTCTGTTTATAGTACACAGGTCTATAAAATATTTATGTCAGTTACAGGACTTAAAGAGTTCTACTATTATGAAGGAAAGGTTACAATGCAAGAAGCCTATGTTATGGGGAAGAATTTCGGTGACCGAGTACGTGCATTAAGTGCAATTCAGGGTTCTCCATTATTACATGACGATGGAGAAAATGCAGGATTGCCTATTATCCCAATATATTAATTATAAAAACGAGAAATTATGAAAAGAGTATTATATTTCTTTGTCCTTTTTAGCATAATGGTTATATCGTTTACTTCGTGCGATTTTATTGATAAAGGGAATTATGACCTTACTCCTATAAGTGATATTATTATAGATACAACAGGAATCCCTCTTCAACATGTAGTTGTCAGACTAGAAGAGTTAACAATAAATCCTAAGGTTTCTCGAGTAGGTACAAAAGATGAAAATTTCTCATATGAATGGAAAATAACTCTTATGCCAGGTGAAGATTGGGAAAAATACAAGATTATTGGAACGGAAAAACACCTGAAGTCTGTTATTGAGTTGACTCCATCTGCCTCAAGTTATTCATTATGGTATAGAGTTACCGATAAAACTACCGGCCTGCTGAAAAGTATTATTTGGAGAGTATTAGTTGATGCATCTTCCGGACAGGGTCTTGTTGTTGCAGATTCTCAAGATGGAATTACTTCGGATTTGTCAATTATTCAGGATACTATGTTTACCTATCAATGGTTTGAAAAAGGCACAACTACTCTCAAACCAACTTTATATAAGCGTAATGAATTTTCGAAAGTGCATAAAACAAAATTCAATGGAGTGATTCACTCTATGTTTGCAAAAAGGTTATATCAGGATGGCAGATATACAAATTTCTTACATGGAGCATCCAGAAACAATGCATTTCGCATAAATACCCTAGATTATTCTATAGTTTGTCAAGGAAAGGAATTATTTTATGACCCATTTATTGTGTTAGATATAGATTACTATTACCGAAATGGGTCTTCAGTATACATAATAAATTCAGGTAAGGTAAGTAATAGGATGACTGAAAATCAATCTGATGTGAGTTACAGGAGGTTTGGAATTTTCTCTCCGGGTGATTATACCTGTAATAAGTTTATTGCTTGTCATCCTATCACTTCCAGTCAAGCTGTTTTTTATGATGAGGGATTAGGTAAATTTTTGAAAATGGGTAGTTCAAATTCCGGAGCTGCTCCTAAGGACGTTGGAGTAGGAAGTTCTCCTTTTAATGCCCAGAACTTGCCCGGTTATCAAGTCCTGGGAGGTGGATTGGGAACATTTACTGAAGCTAGGTTTATTTTAAAAAAAGGTAACTATTACGGAGTATTCTGTCTGACCAATAATTCTGCAAGTACGCCAAGAAGATTGTTCGATATCAGTAATGCACCTAACATTGCCAATGCCATCGGTTTTGTTTTTCCTGCGGATCAATCTGTAGTTTATTATTCAACCTCAAGTAAAGTATATTCCATTCGTATCCCCCAGGGAGGAGCGGCTGTATATACAGAGTTATATGCTAGCCCTGAACCAATTACTATGTTTGAGATGTTACGCAAAACAGGAACAACTGAGCTACCGTATACTGAACGTTGCTTGCTTGTAATTACTTACAACGGAACAGAAGGTAAGATTACTACATTACCTATTCCTTCTCAAGGTCTTGATTTAGGTTTAATTGATATAAATCGGAAAGCTACATTTGGGGGATTCAAGAAGATATCTGCTGTCGCAGTACAAGACTAATAAAAAAGTCTTTCGTTTTTGTTATTGCAATAATCATAAAATTGATTAAATGAAAAGTTCTATATCACTATTATTTATTTTCGTCACATTCATAACACAATCATTTTCGCAGGGAACTATCAAAGGTAAAATGGAGGGTGCAGTTTTGAATGAAGTGTCTGGGTTGGAAGTTGTTCAGAGTATTTATCCGGAGGCCGTTGCTGTTGAAAAAGGGAAAGAAGTATGGTTCAAAGTAGTAGGTGCTGACAAAAAAGTTTTAGGATACTGTTTGTCCAGCAAACCTTATACGGATAGCATTATAGGATACCATAATTCAACTCCAGTAATTATTGTTATAGACAAGAAAAAGGTTATTCAAAAGGTAGCTATATTGAGTAATTGGGAGACCCCGTTTTTCATAAAAAAACTTGAGAAACAAAAATATTTTAATACATGGGATGGACTAAAAGTAGGCGACGCATTGAAAAAGAAGGCTGCTGTTGATAGTTATAGCGGTGCAACAATCTCTGCAAGAGCACTTTCAAAAAATGTAGTAATTATCCTTGATAGGGCTGTAAAAAAGAGTTCTAATAATGAATAAGCTTTCCAAAAATAGCATGAAGTATATTTTATTAGTATTTATTTTGTTCCCATTATTAATTTGGGGAAAAGATGAAGCGGGTTATATAATAAAAGGCAATATTACAGGGGCACCAGATGGAAAGGTATTTATAATAAAAGCATTTAATAGTGACACCATAACCAGAGGTTTGATTAAATCAGGGATTTTTATTATTGAGGAAAACGGAAGTTTCAAAGGTGATGCAGCGACATTAGTAATTAATAACGAGAGAGTATTAAAAAATCTCTTTATTGAACCTGGGGTTATTACAATTTCTGGAAATTATATAAATCCTAACACTATCAAAGCGTCAGGAACTCCATCCAACGATGCCTGGAATGAGTATCTGATAGAAATTGCTCCCTTAAACACAAAAATCAGAAATTTGAAAATTGCTCTTGACGCAGAAAAAGATCCGGCAACGAGAAAGATATTAACAGAAGAAAAACAGAAGTCTTACGATGATTTTTATAATTACAGGAAGAATTTTGCAAAGAAACATAACAACACAATCATAGCCCCAATGTTTCTTTCTGAAAGTATTTACAGTCTCGATTATAAAGGTGTCACTGATTTAGTCGGGTTGCTTGATTCCAATATACATGATAACTGGTACACAAACAGACTTAAAGAAAGAGCAGATATTCTAAGCAGAATTGATTATGGGAAAAGTGCTCCTGATTTTACTCTTAAAAATATTAAAGGAGAAGAAATTTCACTATCCTCATTTAGGGGTCATGTTGTTCTGGTTGACTTTTGGGTGTCATGGTGCAAAATATGTAGGATTGAGGAAAAAAGCCTAATACCACTATATGAAAAATATAAGCAAAAAGGATTCACGATATTGGGTGTTTCAATAGATAAAGACCGGGAAGAATGGATAAAAGCAGTAGAACAGGATAATTTACCATGGAATCAGGTATCCAGTTTGACTGGATGGGAATGCCCTGTTGCAAAACAATATGGGATGACTTTCGGAATAACTGGAGTTTCATATTCGATTTTATTGGATAAAGAGGGGAAGGTGTGTGGATACAACCTTAGAGGGGAAGAACTTAAGAAAAAATTGATCGGAATTTTCGGAGAGTGATAATTTGATATTTTTTTTTAAAATATTAATGAACAATAATATTTCTAATATTTAATCAAAAACCAATATGAAAAACCGATTAGTATTCGGATTTCTATTATTCTTAATTTCTTGTACGACATATGAATTGTCTGCTCAGATTGTTGCTCAGCCTGTAACATGGATAAGCAAAATAGTGACTTTTGAGAAAAATATTCATGAAATTCAATTAGTTGGCACTTTTGACGAAGAGTGTAGAGAGTGGCACATATATGACCTTGGTCCATATGAAGATGGACTCACACCGACATCATTGACGATTGAGACAATAGCTGGAGTTAAGCTTATCGGGAAACCATATCTTCTAACAAAAGTAACGAAGACCTTCGATGAAAGATTTGGCATGGAGATAGGTATTTGTGAAAATAGGGTTGTGGTTGTACAAAAAGTTAAAGTTACCTCCGTCGATTCTGTGGCATTTATAGCCGTCATTAAGTGGCAAGCCTGCGATTACCATTCGTGTCTTTCGCCAATTTTGAAAGAGTTTGTAATAAAACTACCGGGCAATCATAATCATGCTTCAATATCAACGAAACCCGATGTTCCAAAGCAAGCTCTTTTCACGAACTAGTACAATGAGCTTTCATGGCAAGATTGAGAGAGGACGGTTTGCATTTCGAACCTTAAATTGTTTGATTATTTGTTAATCCTAAGATTAACCAGAAAATACATAATGTTACGTTTAAAAATCATATCGTTTTATGCTCTGACTGTAATTATTTCAGCAGGCAATTATAATCTCTCTGTCCTACAAAATTTGTTTGCAGGAGACACTACAAAGAAAATTGAGGAGAAAAGTCCTCAATCTCTTGAAGAGTTTATTAAAATAGGCTCTAAAATAATGAAGGGTATGACTTCGATTTGTGTTCAGGATGGAAAATTCTACATTAATATAAATGATTCACTTTTAAACAGGGATATATTGCTGGTAACAAGAATTTCAAAGGCTGCTGCAGGAATTCGTAGTTCTTTTGCAGGTTATGCAGGAGATCAGATTAATTCCGGAACATACAGATTTAAGAAGGGTATCAACAACAAAATATTTTTAACAAAAAGTATATCGGGAGAAAGATCTTCCGACACTACTCAGGCAATGTATTCTTCTGTTCAGAATTCAAACTTGCCGGCCATTATTGCCTCATTCGACATAAAAGCACAGTCTGCAGACAAAAGAGACAACTATATTGATGCTACTGATTTTTTTAATTCGGACGCAGAATCTCTCTTCTTCAGAAAATCAAGCAAAGCCACCTTTAAGTTGGGAGCAATTCAGAAAGAGAGTTCTTACATATTTTCACTGAATACATACCCCATCAATACAGAAGTAAAGTGCATTAAAACTTACGTTATGACAGATGATGGCGGAGAAACAGCAACTTATGAGCTCAATAACTCGTTTGTTTTGCTGCCAAAGGTACCCATGACACCAAGATATGCCGATGACAGAGTGGGCTACTTTACATACAGTTATACAGACTTTGATCAAAATCCTCAGGGGATCAAGACTATTAGAATGATAACAAAATGGAAGTTAGAACCAAAACCTGAAGATGTAGGGAAGTACAAAGAGGGACAACTGGTTGAACCGGAAAAACCAATAGTTTTCTACATAGATCCATCAACTCCAAAAGAGTGGGTTCCATATCTTATTCAGGGTGTCAACGACTGGCAGCCACTTTTCGAGAAAGCAGGTTTTAAAAATGCAATCTATGCTCTTGAGGCACCTTCTAAAGATAAGGACTCTACATGGTCACTAGAAGATGCAAGGTACTCTGCAATTGTATACAAGGCTTCGGACATTCCTAATGCCAGCGGGCCCCACATTATTGACCCCCGCTCCGGAGAAATAATTGAGAGCCATATAAATTGGTATCATAATGTCATGTCGTTACTAAGAAACTGGTATTTTGTTCAATGCTCGCCTTCTGACACAGGAGCCAGAAAGATGACATTTGATCCAATACTCATGGGACAATTGATAAGATTTGCCTCTTCTCACGAAGTAGGACACACTCTTGGACTATGGCATAATTTTGGAGGAACTGCCCATTATACGGTTAAACAGCTGAGGAACATTGATTTTCTTAAAGAAAATGGTCATACAACCTCAATAATGGACTACTCGAGATTCAACTATGTTGCTCAGCCAGAAGACAGAATTCCAAGAGAACTTCTTTTTCCAAGATTAGGATATTACGATTATTGGGCCATTGAGTGGGGATACAGAAGATTCCCTGAGATAGACAACCCGGTTAAAGAACAGGCAACACTCAACCAGTGGATAATTGAAAAGACTAAAGACAAGAGATATAGCTTTGGAACAGAGTCAAGTGCCAGTGATCCAAGGCTGCAGGCAGAAGATTTGGGTGAAAACCAAATGGAAGCAAATGAACTGGGTATAAAAAACCTTAAAATGGTAATGGTAAACCTTGGAGAGTGGACGAAGGAGTCAAATACAGACTATGAAAACCTGAAAATCATGCACAATGAAGTAAACAAACAGTATCGCAGATATATAGGGCATGTAGTAAAATGGATAGGGGGAATTTATGAGAACCCGAAAACAATTGAAGATTCAGGAGATGTCTATACTTTTGTAGAGAAGAAAAGGCAGGAAGAAGCTATGGATTTTCTTAACAGATACCTATTAACAGAGGCACCTGTGTGGTTGATACCTAACGAGTACATGAATAAATTTGCTGACAGACCTGAGATATTTCTGGAACGTGCATATACTACAGTTCTTGGTTCATTACTAAGTAAAAGGGTGATAATAAACCTTATAAGCGCATAGAATGCTTTTGGAAGAGATGCATACACAGCCAAGAATCTTTTTAATAATCTGGAGCACACAATTTGGTCGGGGAAGGTTGTAAATGCCAACGAAAGAATATTGCAAAAGATATATGTTACGTCATTATGTGACCTTTATACAGGTGCTGAAGCAGTTCCGAAAATGGGAATGACAGCAGAACCTACTTCAAATCCAAAGGACCTCACAGAATCGTCTTCGATAGCTTATTATCAGATTATTAAAGCATTAAAATATCTTAAGCGAATTAAGACGAATGATTATAATTCAGATGCTCATTACACATATCTGATTCGTTATATTGAGAAAACACTGAGTTCTCAAAAATAGATTGTAAATTATTTACGATGAATACAAAACTAATTTCATACTTAGCTACGATTGCGATTATTCTGGCATCATTTACGACTTGCAACAATGAATCAAAATCCGGTTTTAAATTAATGGGAAGTTTGGAGGGAATTACTGAAGGCAAAGCTATTCTAATAACCGGGGGTATGGGAAATAGGGAGATCCCGGCAGATACGATGATAATTAAAAATGGTTCGTTCATTTTTACAGGTAGGGTTGCCGAACCCTCACTATACTCTCTGGTAATAGAAGGGAAAAGAGGTATGATATCATTTTATGCTGAAAATTCGGAGATGACAATTACTGGGCACGCCGATTCTTTAGCTAAGGCAATTGTCAGTGGAGGAAAAACTCAGGATGATGCATATATTCTGGCAAAGAGGGTTAAGTACCTGTCAGAAAAATATAAGATCAATGAACTTTATAAAGAGCTCTATCAAAGAGTAGACTCACTTAAAGCTACTCCACAGCGCGAAGCAGAAATCACTACCATTTTTGACAAATATAGGGCAGAATCAACCCAGCTTTCTGAGAATTTCGTTAAGGAGAATCCAAAATCATATTTTTCAGCAATTTTGGTAGCTCAGTTGACATCAGGTAAAAGTGCAACTGAAATTGAGAGGTACATAAGTATGCTTGATCCTAAAATTGCTGCTTCTGCAAGAGTCACTAAGATGCGTGTTCAGACTGAGGAGATGAAAAAGACAGAAGTTGGTATTGATTCATTAATCACCAATGCTCATGATTTGGCTTATATGGTAGATGCCAATTTTGCTGGGAAAGAGCATAAAGATGTTATATACTTGTCAATTTTTTCCAATGACAATGTTTGCGCACTCAAGAGTGACGGTAGTGTTCGCGTTATTGATACCAAAGGAGCCAAAGTAAGTGAATTCAAGACAAAAATGACATCCAAAGCTTCTGCAATAGCAGTTGACAAGAGTGACAATATATATGTTTTCGGCACAGTAATGGGCAAAAAGAAAGTAGAATCAAGAGGCACAACACGAGAGATTGATGCTCCTGTAGGTGTTGAGTGCGTGGTATTCAACGCTAAAGGTGCAAAAGTAAGGGAACTTAAGCTTGCCGACATCATATCTGCAACCGGCGCAAGAGTTGCTGCCGGCAAAATCATGGTTGCTGATTCAAGAACCAGGATGATAGCAATTTATAATGCTGAAACAGGCGAAAAAACATCTGCAATTGAAAAATTACGTACCTGCTGTGGCATTCTGGATTTCAGTATCCGTAACAATGAAATTCTGGTAGCAAATCTAGGTGCTTTCAGGGTTAACGGATTTGATTATGCAGGTAAAGCTACAATTTCATTTGGTCAACGTGGAAACGGAATCAACGATTTCCACGGTTGCTGCAACCCTGTAAGCGTAGCATTCCTTTCAAACGGCGGTATTGTTACAGTTGAGAAGGACCCTACACGTATAAAAGTATACAGCAAGGAGGGAGCAAAGAAAGTAGAAGGAATTGAGGAACTGGTTAAAGGCTGTGCTTACATACCAATGGCAGTTGACACTAAAGACAACGTATACCTTGCTTCGATGACAGGCGGCCTTGTAAGATGTGTCATATTCAAATTATCTGGAGAAGATAAAAAATAATATTATTCTATATCATCTAGACAAGGTAAATTTAGTTTAGGTTAAGGTTAATGATGAAAAAGACTTTGGTAATGTTTGTTGTAATCCTCAAACGTTATCGAAGTCGCCTTGCTTTTCCCCATTTTAATTACATTTGTAAGAGAAAGATTTTTAAATGGTTTAATTCGATATTCAATAATTATGAAAAAATTCTTAATAGTTCTTTTTTTAATTTCGTCTGTGGGAGTATTCGCCCAGAAAAAGGAGGGTACCGTATACATGGTTTCGAATGCACACTTTGATACTCAATGGAACTGGACCGTACAAACATCTATAAATGAGTATTTAAGGAATACCCTTAACCAGAATATCTGGCTTTTTGAAAACTATCCCAATTATGTTTTCAACTTCGAAGGGGGCATAAAATACAGCTGGATGAAGGAGTATTATCCTGCCGAGTATGCAAAAATAAAAGAGTACATCAAACAGGGTAGATGGCACATTAGCGGTAGCTCGTGGGATGCCACCGACCCAAACATACCATCGCCGGAATCTTTTTTCAGGAATATTCTAATTGGTCAGCAATATTACAAAGATGAGTTCGGAGTTAAATCGACAGATATCTTTCTGCCTGACTGCTTTGGATTTGGATATACATTGCCAACAATAGCAGCACATTGTGGCCTTATCGGTTTCTCCACACAAAAACTTAAATGGCGCACAAACCCTTTTTATGGTGATGCCAAGGTTCCGTTTACTTTCGGAATATGGCAGGGAATTGACGGCTCAAGGATTGCAGCTGCTCTGGATGGAAGGAACTATTCTCAGAGATATGACGAAGACCTGAGTCTGAACAAGGAGATTATCGACCTTGTTGCAAAGGCTCCCAACAATAAGGCATTCAGGTATTATGGGGTAGGAGACATAGGCGGTTCCCCTACAATTTTAAGTGTAGAATCTGTAGAGAGAGGAATAAAGGGTGCAGGCCCCGTTAATCTTGTAAGTGCAACTTCAGATCAACTTTTTAAAGAGTATCTTCCTTTTGCCAAACATCCTGAACTACCTGTATTTAATGGGGAACTGTTAATGGATGTACATGCAACAGGCTGCTATACATCGCAGTCGGCAATGAAACTCTACAACAGGCGTAATGAACAACTTGCCGATGCTGCCGAAAGGGCATCTGTGATTGCAGAGTGGATGGGTGGAGTAGAATATCCATCAGCAAAGCTTAATCAGGCATGGAAAAGATTTATATGGCACCAGTTCCACGACGACCTTACCGGTACAAGCATACCAAAGGCATATACATTCTCATGGAACGACGAACTTATCTGCCAGAGCCAGTTCACTGACATACTTACCTATGCCTCTGCAACAGTGTCCCGCAACCTTGATACAAGAGTAAAAGGTGTTCCGGTAGTCGTTTTCAACTCTCTATCTAATGCACGCAAAGATATGGTTCATGCACTAGTGCCATTTGCAACACAACCAAAGGGAGTTCAGGTTTATTCACCAAAAGGGACAAAAGTCAATTCTCAGTTGATATCATACAAAGATGGTAAGGCAGAGGTAGTCTTTGCAGCAGAATCAGCTCCTATGAGCTACTCTGTTTATGATGTCCGTCCATCGGGTAGCAGTTCGTCTGGTGTACTGAAGAGTGGAGAAAACTGGATCGAAAACTCAGTCTATAAAGTAACCCTCGACAAAAGGGGCGATATTGCATCAATAATAGACAAAAGGGGAAACAAGGAGCTTGTGGCAAAGGGAAAAGCAATAAGACTTGCCCTGTTTACAGAGAACATGTCTACCAGCTGGCCGGCATGGGAGATTCAGAAAAAGACTGTGGATCAGGTTCCTGAAGCCATAGGGGGTGATGTAAAAATTGGTGTTACAGAAAAAGGATCTGCAAGAGTCTCAATTACTGCCGAACGCAGTTACAAAGGATCGAAGTTTGTACAGACAATCTCGCTTACAAACGGCGGAGCCGATGAAAGGATAGATGTAAGGACCGATATTGACTGGATGCAGACAAATGCACTGCTCAAGGTGGAGTTTCCTTTAAGCATTTCAAACCCTTATGCAATATACGATTTGGGTATTGGCAATATAAAACGAGCAAATAACACTCTCACAGCTTATGAAGTTTATGCACAACAATGGGCCGACCTGTCGGAGAAGGACAACTCATACGGTGTTTCAATAATGAACAACTGCAAGTATGGTTGGGACAAACCAAATGATAACACCCTCAGACTTACACTTCTGCATACTCCGGGCACAACCGACAGATATTCATATCAGAACAAACAGGATTTCGGACATCATACAGTTACATATTCAATTGTGGGACATAAGTCAGACTTTGTAGATGCCGGAACAGTACGAATGGCAGCTGCCCAGAATAATCCTCTGTATGCTTTCAACGCCTCTAAGCATAGTGGAGCATCAGGAAAAGTATTCTCTATGCTTAAGGTAAGCTCTGATCAGATTGACGTGAAGGCTTTCAAAAAAGCTGAGAATCAGAACGAATATGTTGTAAGGGTATATGAAACTGCCGGCAAGGGTGCAGAGAATGTAGAGATTGAATTTGCTTCTCCTATAGTTTCAGCTTCGGAACTGAACGGTATAGAGGAGGTTATGGGCAAGGCCGAGTTTAACGGCAACAAACTTATTGTAAACACAACGGCTTTTAAACCAAAAACATACAGCGTAAAACTTGCAGACTGCAAGAATCCATTAACACCAGCAGTTAACCAGATAGTTAAGCTTAAGTTTAATGCTGAAGGCTATACCAATGACGGATTCAGGGATATTGCAGATTTTGATGGCAAGGGCAACTCATACTCATTCGACCTGCTGCCGGATAAGGTAGTTAATGAGGGTGTGGAGTTCAGGTTTGGAAAAATCGGACGCAAAAACATTCTGAGATGTTCTGGAGATACAATTATTTTACCGGAGAACAGCAAGTACAAAACACTCTACCTGCTTGCATCTTCTGCTGACGGCGACATCAACGCTACATTCACAGTTGACAGAAACCCAATCCAGCGCCTTGTTCCTTACTATTCAGGATTCTTTGGTCAATGGGGATGGCAGGGCAAGGGCTACATCAAAGATGCAACCATTGGATACGTAGGATCTCACAGACACAACAAGGCTTTTGGCAACGAACCGTATGTATTCACATATATGTACAAGATTGCAATTCCTGTAAATGGACATAACAAAATGGTTGTACTTCCTAAAGACCAGAAAATTGCAGTTTTTGCAGCAACCCTGTCAGAAGAGGAGAGCGATACATTCGGTGTTGCCTGTGAGTACCGTACCATACCTCAATAATTAACCATAAACTTCAAACTATAAAACATGAGTGAACTGAAAAATCAAAAGAGTGGCATGGGAAAAATACTTCCTGTTCTCTTCGGGTTCTTTGTAATGGGATTCTGCGACGTTGTAGGAATATCTACCAGCTATGTCAAGATCGACTTCAACCTAAGCGAGACACTTGCGGGCTTCATACCATCTATGGTATTTGCCTGGTTCTTTCTGCTATCTGTCCCTACTGCCATTCTTATGAATAAGATAGGAAGGAAGCGGACGGTTCAGATTAGCAATGTTGTTACAATCATTGGTATGATGATTCCGTTCTTTGCTTACAATCTCACAACCTGCCTCATTGCCTTTGGGCTCCTTGGTATTGGTAACACAATCCTGCAGGTTTCACTCAACCCATTACTGACCAATGTAATAAAAGGGGATAAGCTAACAAGTTCCCTGACAGCGGGTCAGGTTATAAAGGCAGTCTCATCTTTCTGCGGACCATTCATTGCAGCATTTGCAGTCTACTATTTTGGCAACTGGAAGGCACTTTTCCCAATCTTTGCAGCAATAACAGTTCTTGCTGCCATCTGGCTGATGCTTACACCTGTTCCCGAAGAGGAGAACAAGGTTAAATCTGCCTCGGTTGGTGATACTTTTGCTCTTTTGAAAGACAAGACAATATTGTTTTTATTCCTGGGGATTGTTGCTGTTGTGGGTATAGATGTGGGTACAAATACACTTGCACCCAAATTGCTTATGGAGCGTTCTAACCTTGCAATTGAAACTGCCGGCTATGGTTCAAGCGTCTATTTCCTCTGCCGTACCGTGGGCGCATTTATCGGTGCATTCCTGCTAATGAAAATGTCAGACATCAGGTACTTCAGAATACACATTACCGCAGCACTGGTGTCGGTTATAGTGCTCTTTTTCATGTTCTCCAATCTGAGCATACTCATAGTACTTGGTCTTATAGGATTTTCATGCTCAAGCATCTTTGCAGTAATCTACTCTTTGGCAATCAAACATCGCCCCGACAAGGCAAATGAGATTTCCGGCTTGTTGATAACCGGAGTTGTCGGCGGAGCAATAGCACCACCACTCATGGGATTCTTCACCGACCAGGTGGGCAGTCAGGCGGGTTCGATAGCTGTGATTCTGTTTCTAGTGAGCTACCTGGTGTTGTTTGCTTTTATGCAGAGGCCATTAGGCATTAGGCATTAGGCAATAGGCAATGGGCAATAGGCAATTGGCAATTGGCATTAGGCAATTGGCATTAGGCAATGGGCAATAGGCATTAGGCAAACGGGGATCCAGAATTTGGGTTCCCGTTTTTTGTAACTATCAGTTAACTGGAATATACCAAAAAATGCGTTTAAATCCTATATCGAAACTGCCAAAAGGTCTTTTCCCAGCAGAAAAATGATCTGCCAGTTCTTTTAATAAAATTCAGATTTTGAGCGACTTATAAAAATAATTCCAAAGTTTTTTGCAGAAAAACAAAGTTGTAACACGCTCATAATGAGGATGATCATAAAACAACTGGCAGATAAAAACTGAGTCATGAAAATCAGCAAATGTTAGATAGAAGTACACTTGGTATCTGTAATATGTAGGCAAATAATGATGACTCAATTTTCTGTTTCTGTGGCTTAGTATTCATGATAAATACTCAATTAATATTTACAATCACAATTTTATCAATCTCTTTCATCAGTCTGTCCGTTTCTGTGAGTGCCACAATTATTTTCTGGTAATGTAGAATATCGTCGAACTCCAGCTTCCTGCCTATTCCCCAGTTTGTAACGCTTCCCGATGCTGTCTATGTATTGAGATAAAGTCATTTGAAGTTGTACTAGTTCTCTTCAATATTAGTTATTATGTTGTTAGAGACAAAATTTGATTAGCATTTTTAGCATTCGAAGTAACAGAAAATAAGAATATTAAAAACAATGAAAAAAGGCAATCCTGCGGATCTCGGCCATTTCAAGATCGTGGCCACCCAGCAAAAATGTCATTTGAACGCTGGCATCAAGATCATCCCGGTCTTTTCTTTTACTATCGCATTGAATTTTTCGACCTCCTCCATAACCGGGCTGTGGGCAGAATTTTCGAAGTAAAAATACTCTTTAACAGGGGCCTTCAGCTGATCGAAGAACTCCTTAGCGACAGAGGTGGGTGTCTGATAATCATATTTTCCCTGAAAGATATATACAGGCACCTGCATGCTGTCAATCTCATTAAAGAGGTTCTTGCCTATTACTTCTTTCCAAAGATGTTTGGAAGAGTAGAGACTACCGGACATGTATCCCAGTTTCTCACCCAAGGTATACTCCCTGGCGCCAAGGACCATCTTTAATACCGGCCACAGACTTGTCATCTCATGAGTTACACCACCGCCGAATTTTGACACATACAGCCTTTCATACATTATATACTTCATCCATACATCTACATTTGCCAAAGAATCGGGAAATGTCATTTCTGACAGTTTTTTAATTACTTTCACGTCGTTCTGTTTGTTTGCCTGCTCTTTAACCCACTCAAATGATATCTTTTCTGCCCTGTACTGGTCACATACCTGTCCAATCCCAAAGTATGCATGATAGAGTTCGGGATATCTGTAAGCTGTCTGAATCCCTAAAAATGAACCCCATGAGTGACCCATCAGAAAAATTTTCTCCTGTTTGAAACGTTTTGCAAGAATCTGACTAAGTTCTCGGGTATCAGAAATGAACTGATCAACGTTCATGCTCTCTTCTGGTATTTTTTTTGAAAACGACTTGCCTGCTCCACGCTGTTCCCAGTAAACCATCAAATAATCGTTTTCTATTGAGCGATTTGTGGCCTTCATAAATGTAAACTCGGGGCTTCCCGGTCCTCCATGCAGATATAGCATTACAGGTTTGGTTGAATCAGCACCTCGGATAATTAGATATTGCTCCACTCCGCCAAGGGTCACCTTTTCAATAGTAGAGATGCTCTTAGGAAGAGTTTCTCCGTTAATGCCTGTTACAGGATCTGGTTTTCCCGGACTTATGATCCAGAGAAAAACGGTCAGGAACAAGAGAATTGCCAGAATAACCCCCAATGCGTAAAGGAGTATTTTCCCGATAGTTTTCAAAATATTTTTCATAATTGTTTTGAGAATTTTTTCAAAATGCCGTTCGTGTAAGTCTCTGTCAGATAAACATTTGCTAAAATATAGTGCAAAGTATCAGTCGCGTTTAAGGACACATGGCAGGAACCATGCCAATACCAGCACGATAACTCCGAATATAGCAGTAGCAGGTTGCATCCATGATATATAGCCAATTATGGACAATTGCACGGCCAGCCAGATATATACAATTACAACTGATGTAATTGCGAAAAACTTTGATATCCAGTGGCCTGAGAAAACAACTATACTGGCAGTCAGGAACGAACCGCCAATAATGACAAAGAGGAAAAGGCCTGGAATAAAATAATTATCAAACGGGCTCCCATCGAGCCATTCAAGGGGAACACCCTCTGCTCCGCTCATTCCGTAATAACCTCCGCCAAAAGCATTTAGCGCGCCAAATGCAAGCAGGACACCCAAAATTATTCGAAGTGCCCTTCCCGGTTTTTTCTGATTTTTTGTTTTCATGACTAAATTGTTCCAATGGAGTTTTTTGTAAAATAATGATAAACAGGTTTGTGCCAAATATTTTTCATAATGATTTATTTAAAAAAAAATTCATAAATAGCTATTTAACAATAGTATATAAAAAACTTCAAGGAAGTCCTTATTCTACATAGACGTTTTTCTGCATCCATATAATATCGAATTGTTTACCGTGTTTTGTTATGATTTTCTCAAACCTTCCGCACTGCCGGAATCCGTTATTTTCGTGAAATGACAGACTCTGGATATTTTCCGATGATATACTGGCCAGAATTATCTTTATACCATTCTCCCTTGCCTCAGATTCCAGCTTGTCAAGGGCCAGTTTGCCTACACCTTTTCCGGTGAAGTCATTCTTTATGAAATAGGTTATCTCTGCACACTCTTTAAATGTTGGGTAGGGGTTATATGCCCTCAGAAAACAGAACCCGATAATCTCATCTTCTGAAAAAATTGTATAAGCCGGGTATCCTTTAGTAATTTCGAGGAACTTTCCGAAAAACTCATAAGGCATTGCTTTGTCGGGGTAAGCTGCCAGGCTGTTCTCAACGTAATAGTTGTATATGTCCATTGCTCCCATGCAATGGTCCATACTCATTGGCAAAAAATCAACGTGCATATTTATCAGGTTTATTTGTCTATAGTAAATTTGGTATCAACTTCTACATTGCCCTTTATCATGGACCATACAGGGCAATAGGTGTCTTCCGACAATTTTATAACCTTTAACATATCACTATCAGTAACATCTGGCGATTTTACCATTATATTCACAGTAATCTTACTGAAACCAGTAGGGTGTTCTTGCTTTCTCGTTCCGTCAGCATGAATTTCACAAGCCAGAATGGTTTTGCCCATCTTTCTCAGGAATGTGAGAATGGCACTTCCCATGCACGAGGTAAGGCTCAGTAGCAATAACTCAAGCGATGTATAGCCAAGATTGTCGCCCAGGGGTGGGGTGTAGTCGATGGATACTGGTTCGTTTCCTGCAACATTTCCTGAGAAATGGAGTTTGTCATTCACAAGTATGACAGATGCAGTCAGCTCTTTAGATTTGTCTTTCATCTGAAATTGATTTTGATTTTTTCGAAGTAAAGATAAAAAATTATTCAAAGAATTCTTTTGGATATTCTGCTGTCCCGCTAACTCCTTTAAGCCCGTTTTCTACCAGTTCTATTGCCAGACAGCACTCATCAGGAGCCTCAAAAGATTGTCGGATGCCAAAATCGCTACTCTTCTTGTACCCGAATCTTGGATAGTAATTCGGATGTCCCACCAGCATCACAGACTTATAGCCTGCCTCTCTTGCTTTTAAGTGGGCCGCTTCTATGAGCTTACTGCCTATACCCATGTTCTGATATTCCGGTAACACAGATACGGGAGCAAGTGCCAGTGATTGAAATTCCTCTTTGCCATTGATGATTTTTAATTTTGTCAGAAGAATGTGTCCGACAATCTTGTTTTCATATTCTGCAACCAATGAAAGTTCCGGGACAAATGCCGATGAATTTCGCAATCGTTCTACAAGAAATTGCTCATTATGGTCACTTATCTCCAGTTTTTCAAATGCTCGTTCTGTCAAATCAAAAACTTGTTTGAAATCCGATATTGTCTCTTGTCTGATGTTGATATTCATCTACTGTTGATATTTAAGTTTCTTGAAATCTTTTTTTAACATACTGAAAACCTCCAGATCTGTGAATACACCGTCGGAAAGCAACTCACCATCGCGCTCTATACCCTCAAGAGAGAATCCGAGCCTCTGAGGAATACTCTTGCTAGGTATGTTTCCGGTGGCACACTTTATCTGTATCCTGTTTATTCCCAGCTCTTCAAATGCTAACACCATCAGCCTTTTAACTGACTGGGATACAATTCCCCGTTTCTGATATTCTTCCGACAGCCAGTATCCGATTTCTGTTTTTTTATTTGCCTTGTCGGTATCTTTAAAACCGATAATACCGACGAATTTGCCATCGAGATGGATCACAAAGGTGAGTTCACTTCTCTTTTCCGGAGTGTCCAGAGTGGAAATTATAAATAGCCTGGTGTCTGTCACCTCCTTTGTATAATCTACAAACGGTAGCCATTTGCGTAGATATTCGCGTTGTGAGTCGATGATTCTGAAGATGTCAGGAGCATCAGATAACTCAAGCTGCTTAAGTTTGATGGAGGGACTGACAGTGATGGTCATAAAGGCTGAATTTTGAACAATTATGTAAAACTATAAAATATTTTTAATAAAAATCAAACGCAAGGAGTTTAACTGCCAGTTGTTTTAATATTTTGCTCATTTTAAAGTTTCCCACATGTCCGGCAAAATCATGTGAAAACTGCAAAGGGTGCTGAATAATGCGAAATTTCTCTCAAGAAGGTATGTGTCGGCAAGATTTGCCTCCACATGGTTTTATATTCAGCTGCAGGTTAGGTATTTACTAACAGCTCTGGCAGAGCCGTTAGTAAGAGACAGATTAATAGACCAGTACGTACACGTCTCATTTCTACGAAAGTGCTAATGCCTCTGGCAGAGACTCTGCCAGAGGCATTAGCACTTTCCTGATTTACATATACTTGAAAAAAGGTCTGAGAATCAAGTAAATATACAATTTACAGATTATCAGATACATATAAACTGATTTTTGTCAGAGTAGAGGTAAAAAATAGAATATTTGACGAATAAACATGTTGAGATCAGTATTAGTCGACGAAAATTGCTCCCATGAAGAAACACGTGGCACAATAAGTGGTATCTTGCTATAAATGAGTATATTAGTCAATATAATTGGTTAATAAATATTGAAAATATAACAAATGCCTGATATAAACATGATCATTTAGTACGATCTCTCGTCTCTCTTCTCAACCCAGTTTATAAATGCAGTGTTTACAACCTTGTTGCCGCCCGGGGTAGGGTAGTCCCCGGAAAAATACCAGTCACCGCTGTTCTCCTTACATGCAACATGCAGGTTCTCCACTGTCTGAAACACAACTGTTACCTCGGCTTTTATATGGTCGTTTTTAACCATTTGGGCAATTTTGCCTGAAACCTCTTCATTTGTGAACGGGGCATATATCTCCTTAACGTAATTTATATACTCCTCCTTCTGTAGCTCTTGCTGGGCCTTGCATTTTTTATAAACATCGTCAATTATACTCTCCATTCCCCTCTCTTTCAAAAGTTCAATGGCAGCATTGAAGGCAATGAATTCACCCATTCTAGTCATATCAATACCATAACAGTCCGGATATCGGATCTGAGGGGCAGAGGAGACAATAATTATCCGTTTTGGATTCAGGGAGTCCAGTATCCTGAGTATGCTCTGTTTAAGGGTAGTTCCCCTAACTATTGAGTCGTCAATAACAATTAGATTATCAGTCTCTTTGACTGCACCATAAGTTACGTCATAAACATGTCCTACCATCTCGTCGCGGTCACCGTCGGATGTTATGAATGTACGGAGCTTTGCATCCTTTATCACAATCTTTTCAATCCTTGGTTCGCGAGAGATAATCTCACCGAGTGTCTCCTCGCTCCACGAATCCTTGCCTGCCCTTATCTGACGCATTTTTTCCTCCACCATATACTTCTGGATACCTTTAACCATTCCATAGAATGAGGTCTCTGCTGTATTTGGGATAAAAGAGAATACAGTATTGTCCAGATCACCGTCAATAGCCTGGATTAGTTGCGGTGTAAGCAACTCTCCAAGTTTTTTACGCTCTTTGTATATGTTACGGTCATTTCCCCTTGAAAAATATATCCTCTCAAAGGAGCAGCTGCTTCTCTTTTGCGGGTCACGTACCATCTCCTCAGTTGTTGTGCCGTCTTTCTTGATTATAAGTGCATAACCTGGTTTTATCTCCTGAATATTGGTGTCGTCTACCCTGAAGGCTGTTCTTATTACTGACCCTTCCGATGCAACAACCACAACCTCATCGTCCTTATAGTAATATGCCGGACGGATTCCCCAGGGGTCACGGATTACAAAAGCATCGCCATGACCTACAACTCCGGCAACTGCATAGCCACCATCCCAATGGGCGCTGCTTTGCGAAAGTATGCTCACCCAATCCATATTCTCCTCAATCATAGGAGATATATCCAGCTTGGTATTGCCCTCATCTCTGTATTGATGGTACTTGTTCTGAATCTCTCCGTCCATGTAATAGCCAACCTTTTCCAGTAATGTAACAGTATCGGCATAGTTGCGAGGGTGCTGCCCGGCCTTTATGAGGCTTTGAAAAAGCTCATCTACATTGGTAAGGTTGAAGTTGGCAGCTAATGCAAGATTGCGGCTGCGCCAGTTGCTCGACCTCTTAAGAGGATGGACAAGGTCAATATTGTTCTTGCCAAATGTGGAATACCTCAGATGTCCAAGATATACCTCAGAGACAAACGGGAGATTCTGCTTTGCCCAAACTGCATCTTTTGCCTTTAAATCGCCAGTACGCAGTGGTTCATGAATTGTGTTGAATACCTCCTGTATTGGATTGGTACCGCAAGAACGGACACGGTCCATATACTTGAAACCGGGGGGCATGTCCAGTTTTACACCTACCACGCCTGCACCCTCCTGGCCGCGGTTCCTCTGCTTCTCCATCAGAATATAGAGCCGGTTTAGTCCGTAAAGGTATGATCCGTATTTCTTCTGGTAGAATTCAAGCGGTTTTAACAGCCGCACCAGTGCAATTCCACATTCGTGGTTAAGGACATCGCTCATATTATATTTTTATCTGCTGCAAAAGTAGCTAAGAACGATTTAAAATCCTCAAAATCGGAAGATATTTTTATGGACCTCTTATTCTTTTTCATGCATTGAGCCAGTCGGTCCGGCATATTTACCTCTTTACCAATGATTTTCTCAACAATGTCGCTGAATTTTGCCGGGTGGGCAGTCTCCAGAATGACTGAATTGTAAATACCGGGGAATTCACTTAAAAAATCCTTAAGTGCAGCATAACCGACTGCCCCGTGAGGGTCAGCAACATAGTCGTATGCTGTAAATAGTTCTTTTATAGATGCTTCTGTTTGTAGATTTGAATATGACCTGCTGAAAACAACATCATCAATTCTCTCCCTGTTATTATCGTACATACTTACGATTCTGGCGAAGTTGCTCGGGTTGCCTACATCCATGGCATTTGATATTGTCTGGACCGAAGGTTTTGGAACAAATTTGCCTGTATGCAGGTATTGTGGCAGAATATCATTTGCGTTCACTGCCGCAACGAACTTATGGACTGGCAGACCCATCTCCCTGGCAAGTAATCCTCCAGTAAGATTTCCCAGGTTACCGCTAGGTACAGAGAATATAACTGGTCTGCTTTTGTCTTTTAGCTGTGCATAGGCATAATGGTAATAAAAAGACTGGGGAAGCAACCGGGCAATGTTTATTGAATTTGCAGAGGAGAGTTTTAGTGCACTTTTAATCTCGTTATCTGCAAATGCTTGTTTGACAAGTCTCTGGCAATCGTCAAATGTTCCGTTGATTTCAAGTGCGGTTATATTCTTGTTCAGAGTTGTAAGCTGCTGCTCCTGAATGTGGCTTACCTTGCCGGAAGGGTAAAGCAGTACCACCTGAATGCCTTCTATGCCATAAAAACCGTTTGCCACCGCACTCCCTGTATCACCGGATGTGGCAACTAGTATAACTGTGCTATCTCTGGTGATATGTGAAAGCATCGCTGCCATGAACCTTGCTCCGAAGTCCTTAAATGCAAGTGTCGGCCCATGAAAAAGCTCCAGAATATGTAACCCTTCGTCCAATTTTACCAGCGGAACCGGAAAATCAAGGCTCCCGGAGATAATGTTTTTCAGGTCATTATCTGAAATTTCATCCTTAAGCAGCTCTTTTGAAATGATATATGCTATGTCCTGAAAAGAGAGACTCTCAATGTCTTTAAAAAACGATTGAGGAAGAGTCGGAATACTTACAGGGAGAAAAAGCCCGCCATCGTCTGCTATTCCTTTTACAACTGCATCTGAGAAGCTGACAATGTTGTTTCTGTTATTTGTGCTGTATAATTGCATATTAGCTTCTGAATTATTTTAGTTCAATAATACGGGGGCCGTTTTTATTTATTTTAGATACATACACCTCTCCGGACAGACCAAATCTTTCCAGTGCGGTTTTCATTGACTTGCCTGTTTCAACAGCAGTCTGCAAAGAAGAGGAGAGGGCAAACACAGATGGCCCTGAACCTGAAATGCTGCAGCCCAGTGCGCCTGAATCCATAGCCGCCTTTTTAATCTCATCGAAACCGGGAATCAGCATTGAACGCACCGGTTCAATTACAACATCCTGCAACGATCTTCCAATAAGACCAAAATCTTTCTTTAGCAGACCGGCAACAAGTCCGGCTGTGTTGCCCCATTGAGTTATTGCATCTGATAGGGGAATTGTCTTTGGCAATATCTTTCTGGCCTCCTTTGTTGAAATCTCTATCTGCGGATGTATTACCGTACAGTATAGATTTTCTGGCACCTCTATCTCTACAACATCAATTATCGGATTATACCCGCGTATTAACACAAAGCCTCCGTAGAGACACGGTGCAACATTATCGGCATGTACCGACCCACTTGCAATCTTCTCACCTTCAATAGCAAAGGGAAGGAGCTCCTCCTTGCTGAGCCCGAGGTCCAATAGTTCATTAAGGGCAAAGGCTGCTCCAACGGCACTTGCGGCACTAGAACCAAGACCACTGCCAAGAGGCATCTTTTTGTGAATCTCCATCTCTATACCGCAAGTAATATGCAGCTTATCAATCATTGATAGGAGAGGGGCACCGGCAGTGTTCAGTTCTGCTTCAAGTGGCAATCTCCCGTTCTCACCAGTTATTTTTGTTATCGTAACACCCGGACGTTCCGAAATGCGTAAAACAATTTCGTCTCCCGGTTCATCTATAGCGAATCCCATCACATCAAACCCGCAAGCGATATTTGAGACCGATGCCGGTGCGAAAACTCTTATTTCATTTTTCATATTATTGTTGTGATTTTTCCGTTATGATAAAAAGTTACCTATTCTTATTATATCTGCAAAAATTCCTCCCGAAGTCACCTCTGCTCCTGCACCCGGTCCTTGAATTACAATAGGCCTTTCATTATAATAGATAGTCTTGAAGGAGATTATATTGTCATTTGAGTGCAGGGAGTAGAACGGGTGATACTTGTCAACAGCCTTAAGTGCCACCTCTGCTTTACCGTTTTCATAGCTGGCAATATATCTCAGAACCTTCCCCTCGTTTTGTGCGTTCTCTCTTCTTTCATTGAACAGCGAATCGTATCTCTCCATTTCAGATAAAAATTCCTCCACACTTCCACCAGGGCTTATATCCGCCGGAACAAGACTCTCCAGTTGAATATCTTCCATCTCCAGCTTATATCCGGCTTCCCGCACTAAAATTAATAATTTTCTTGCAACATCCAGCCCGTTGAGGTCATCTCTCGGGTCGGGTTCTGTAAATCCCCTCTTTTGTGCATCCCTCACTATTTGGGAAAATGTCCTGCTTCTATCAAATGTGTTGAAGATATAGCTCAATGTCCCTGACAATACCCCCTCGATTTTAAGTATCTTGTCTCCGCTCGCAACAAGGTCGTGAAGTGTGCTTATAATTGGCAAGCCTGCACCCACATTTGTCTCATACAGGAACTTTACATTGTGTTTCTGAGCAAGTTGCTTAAGTCTAAGATAAAAATCGTATTTGCTTGAGTTAGCTTTTTTGTTCGGTGTGACAATTGAGATACTGGAAGCAAGAATATCGGGATACCTGGCAAGAAGTAGTTCGCTTGAAGTGCAGTCTACAAAAATTGAGTTGGGAAGATTCAATTCACTCATTCTTTTTGTAAAAACATCGAGGTTGCTTTGTTCTCCTGTATTCATTAGCTGTGATTCCCAGTTTTCCAGAGAAAGTCCGTTTGTGTCGAAAAGCATCTTTCTACTGTTTGCAACAGCAATTATCTTTAGATCAATCATTAGATCTGTATACAGAAAACTCAGTTGGTTCTTTATCTGGGTGAAAAGGGTCCTACCGATAAGACCGGTTCCAATAACAAACAGGTTTAAAGACTTATGTCCCGACAGGAAGAATGCATCATGGATTGCATTGAGTGCCTTTGATTCATCATTCTTTGAGATTACTGCCGATATGTCCAGTTTTGAAGATCCTTGAGCTATTGCTACAATGTTTATCCCGTTTTTACCGAGAGCCTGAAATATCTTTCCTGCATTCCCGGGTGTGCACTGCATCTTGTCACCTACTACAGCAACTATAGAGAGATAATTTTCTACAGAGACCTCATTTACAATTTTTGCCTGAATTTCAAATTTGAACTCCTCTTCAATAAGCTTTTTAGCTGTACACGCATTTTTCGGAAGTACGGCAACACAGATTGAGTGCTCAGATGAGGCCTGCGAAATGAGTATCACGTTTATCTTGCCATTTGCCAAGGCTCCAAATAGTCTTTTGGAGATACCTGCCACACCCATCAAACCGCTGCCCTGCACCAGTAAAACAGAAATATCGTCTATAGATGATATCCCCTTGATTGCGAATTTCTCCTCACCATTGCTTTTACCTATTACGGTCCCGGGGAAGCCCGGGTTGAATGTATTCATAATCCTTATTGGAACGTTTTTGTCCATTGCCGGTTGCATTGTCTGAGGGTATATTACCTTGGCTCCAAAATGGGACATCTCCATAGCCTCGTCGTATGTGAGTGAAGGTATGGAAAATGCTCTCTTTACCTTTCTTGGGTCGGCAGTCATCACTCCATCAACATCTGTCCACACCTCAATCTCGTCTACCTGCAGTGCAGCTCCCAGTATTGCAGCAGAGTAGTCAGATCCTCCTCTGCCTAATGTTATAGTTTCATCCTTATGAATCCTGTAACAATTTGTAATTTCGAATGTTCCAGAAAGTAATCTGATATTTTCTTATTTGTAAACTCAAAAATTACCCTGCCATATCCAAAGTTGTCGTCACACTTAATCAAACTCCTGCTATCCAGATATTCTGCCTCTATGCCTTTGTCTCTAAGTGCCTCACAGATTATTTTTGCCGATAGTCTCTCCCCGAAGCTAAGGACGAAATCGAGTGTTTTTGCCGATAATTCTCGGATCAGATAAATACCATGCAGGAGATCTGTAAGTTCGTTCACCCTCACTTTTACACCGGCAATCACGGCACTTTGATTTCTGACCGAAATAAGCTCTCGTACTGCACAAAAATGTCTGGTTTCAAAATCCTTGAGGGTAGGAAGGTATTTGTCGCTTCCCGTGGCAGCAATCGTACTCATTTGAATCAATGAGTCTGTGACTCCCTGAAAAGCAGAAAATACAACAGCCGTACAACCATTGTTCAGGTATGACTCAGTTACGATTTCAATGACACTTTTAATCCTTTCAGGATTGCCGACAGAAGAACCTCCGAATTTTAAAACTTTCATTTTTCTTTCATTTTCAATGGATTTATAAATAAAAAAACCGCCTTCACGATGAAGCCGGTTTCAGTTTTCTTTAAGACAAATGCTACCAACTTCAATCATATAAAGCTGTTGTTGTGGATGTAATAATGGTTGATGTGTGCATTGTCATGGAACAAAAGTAGAGAAATATATTTATTTGCAACTATAATTTTTAAAAAAATCAGAAAAATTTTTCAATCCCTCAAAATAGAAAAAGCACTCTCCCTTTATTCCATTCCTGCGGTTTTCCATAATCATGCTGTCAAGTAATCCCTCTGTGGGAAAGATTTTCCCATCTGCCTTTAACAGTACTCCCGGAAAAAATTTCAGTTTGTCTGTCTCTCTTAATAACTTGATTTGTGCAGCCAATGTAGATTTGTAGTCTTTGAAATTTGCCCTGTATACCTGTGGAATTACATATTCTACATAACCCTTTTCAAACCATGCCGGCCAATCCTGCAGGTATTGCTCCCTGGCCCAGGGGTGTATGCTGGGAGCCATGCTTATAATAATACCGGGCTTTATGTTTTTAACTTGCCGGCAAAGATTTCCCAGATACCCGGTCAGCAGGTCGGCCCTCCACTGTACCCATTCGGGATTCTTTGATTCTGCCGGCGGTAAGGCGCCATTATGCAGTGACTTGTATAAGTTTACAGTATACTTGTCATAACCCGATTCTGAAGGGGCAGCCGGCAGCCTGTCGTCTCCCTGAATTCCATCTACATTATAGCCAGATACGACTTCTGTAATAAGGGATGTAATAAAGTCCTGCACTTCCGGGTCGAATGCATTCATCCATTGGAATCCGTTTTTTGTAACAAGTTTGCCTTCGCGATCAATCGCTGCCCAGTGAGGATATCTCTGAATAATTATGCCGCCATCGCTCTCCCTGTAAGAACAGGAAAATCCGAACTCAAACCATGCATGTACCTTAATCTGTTTTTTATGTGCCTCTTCTATAATCTCCCTGAGAGGGTCCCGTCCGCTAAAGCGTTCCATTATTGGAATGCCGAACCTCTCCTTCATTATTTTACTTGGATATATAGTTCTGGCATTGTTCCAGGTAACTACATAGATATTGTTGATACCTGTTTCTGAGCAAAGTTTAACTGCTTCTCTTATATTTTCTCGGGAATCGAGTGCATCGCTCAAAACATTGGTCACCCATACGCCTTTAACGGGGTGTGATTGGCTATAAAGAGGCGAAAAAAAGTCAATAAACAAAGACAAGCAAAATAAAACCGGTATCGCACTTAGTTTGTTTAATTTCATATTAATGGTTATTCCTGAGTTGTATCTTGTTTTTCGGTAAAACTCCATGCAACTATCCTGCTTATCTTGTTGCCATGTTCCATTTGAATGGTTTTTATCATGCTGGCATTTACATCTCTAAGTGCAGCATACACCCCACCAAGACTCTCTTTTTTAGATACTAGTGAAGAGAATATTCGGCATTGCGACGCAAACTCCTTGCTCTGTAAAACCAAGTCGCGGACGAATTGTACCTCGCCTCCCTTGCACCAGAGCTCACTGTTTTGTCCTCCAAAATTGAGTACCCCTTCAAGCTCACGTGTAGGTTTGGATTTGCTGGTCATCCTTAGGTTTTTCAGCTTTTTCATGGTTGATTCCCTGGCCTCCTCTGCTGATGCGTGAAATGGAGGATTGCAAATGCATATATCAAACATGTCTCCCTTTCTAATCACTCCCGTAAAAAACAATCTTGAATTTGTCTGGAACCTGAGTTTAATCTTACCTTCTAGCGAGGGGTTGTTTTTAACGATCTCTCTGGCAGATTCCATGGCTCTCTCGTCCGATTCAGATCCCGTAAATGACCACAAGTACTCATGTGTACCTATGATTGGATAGATGCAGCTAGATCCTACTCCAATATCCAGACACTTTATTCCGCTCCCTTCAGGAACCACGCCATTGTTGAAATCGGCCAGAAGGTCAGCAATGTGATGTATATAGTCGGCACGTCCAGGGATGGGAGGGCACAGATAACCTGCAGGAATCTCCCAAAAATTTACATCATAATATAGTTTCAATATTGCCTTGTTGAGCATTCTTACGGCAGCAGGGTCGAAGAAATCCACTGTCTGGTCGTTGTAGGAATTTATAATTACATATTTTTCCAACTCAGGAGTGCTCTTTATAAGCTCTTTAAGGTCATATCTTCCCTGATGTCTGTTTTTTGGGTGTAACATTGGTACAATTATTTTATGCAAAAGTAGGATAAATTAACGGCTTTCTGTCTTTATTACCCTAAGACCCCTCCGGAACTCCTCTAAGCTTCCCTGTGCCTTGCAATTTACAACAGCCTCCTTTCCCGGTAAAAGATCAAAAAAGTTATCGGAGAAGTTGACATCGTATTTGTCGCTTATAATCATAATATTTTTGCATAAGACTGCAGATGATACTGAAACATAGTAAAACCCATCTTTTTCCTCTGCTTTTATATTGATGTCACCCTTAGGGAGAATGAGCTCTTTTGGCTCTGTAAAATACCTTATGTCAGTATCTATCACCTTATCTATATGTGTTAGACCCGACAGGAGCAGCACCTCGTTCCTGGATTTGTCCTTGAGAAGCTCTTCAAGGGGAAGTTTAGTAAGAATTGCCGATCCGTTGGAAGGAACCTTTACATTAAATGATTTTTGAAACAGGCTATTTCCACGGAAATCTATAAGGGCAACCGTTAAAACCGCATCAAGGTTCATTTCTGTATCTGAAACTGCATTAATCGTAACAAAGTTGCTGTCTCTCACGGTTGTCAGTATAGTGTTTTTGAAGGCCTCACGGGCAAAATAATGCAAAGCCTTCCATTTTAGATAGCTGTCTATACCCGACCACGAAGCAACCGGCCAACAGTCGTTCAGTTGCCAGTAAAGCGATCCCATACAGAAAGGCATATCTGTCCTGTGCGATTCAATGGCCATTTTTATAGCTTCGGCCTGAAGAATTTGTCCGGTATAGAGCAACATTTCAAAATCAGCAGGAATCATGTAACTTTTCTCCATATATTCCCGGATCCGCAGGTTTCCTATTCCGCTGCGCTGATGAGAAGCCATAACCTTTGACTCAATGTCCCAATCCTCTGGCAATGTGTATTTTTTTACACTGGCAAACTCAGGAAATGACTGGAAACCGTATTCGCTCATGAACCTCGCCTTATACTCGCGAAAAGCCTCAATAGGGTGTTTGGCGTGCCATACACCCCAGTAGTGTACATCGCCCTTGTTGCCACGGCTTCCTGCCAGCTGCATATATCCTTTGGAAGGGGAGGAGTGCCAGTATGGTTGCCCATCTGTATATTCCGAAATCACAGCGGGGAGAATCTTATGAAAAAGAGTGTCGTAGCTGTGCCAGATTGTCTTACGCCGTTCAGGATCATATTGTTGCTTCCATCCCCATCCAAGAATTTCGTCCCACTCTCCCCACGCGGTCTCTATCTCATTGTTCCCGCACCATAGAGCCAAAGATGCATGGTTACGTAGTCTTTTAACATTATCGACCGCCTCTAGCCTTACATTTTCGAGAAATGCGTCGTCTCCCGGATACATTGAGCATGCAAACATAAAATCCTGCCAGATCATTATTCCATACTTGTCGCACAAATCATAAAAGAGATCATTTTCATAAACTCCTCCACCCCAGACCCGTAGCATGTTCATATTTGCCTGTGCCGCAGATTTGATAATAAATTCATACTTTTCAGGCGTGACAGAGGGTAGAAAAATATCATTGGGAATTATGTTGGCACCTTTAGCGAAAACTGGTCGTCCATTCACCTGGAAGTAGAAACTCTCGCCATCGCCCTCTTTATCTGCTTTTCTGATATGCTTAATGGTTCGTACTCCGATTTTCCGCGAAAAGATATCAGATTGAGATGTATTCTGTCCCACCTGAACAGAAATGTCGTAAAGTGTTTGATTGCCAAGACCATTTGGCCACCAAAACTCCGGATTCTGAATGCTGAATTCCAGCTGAACCTTGTTGTTTCCTTTTTCTAGTGTCTTTTTGACCGCTGCAGCTTTCTTTCCATTTACAGATACAGTATATAGATATTCTCCGGGTGTGCATGACTGAACTTCTGCCTCTGCCAGAAAATCTGCCCTGTTTTCCTGCATACTCTTCTGTTTTACAAACATGTCCGTTATCCTGATGTTGTCCCATGTCACTATTTTAACCTGTCTCCATATACCCGAAGTTACAAGACGCGGTCCCCAGTCCCATCCAAAGTGGTAACCGGCCTTTCTGGTGAAGATGCTCACCCGTTTGTCGCCCAAACCTCCGTTTTCCGACTGATCGTTTGAGGCAGGAAGCTGGTAGCCAAGCGCATCAAGCTTCTCCAGACCAATGTTTACTGGCGACCTGAGTAAAACCAGAAGCTCATTTTCCCCGGATTGAACAATACTTTTAATGTCAACTTCCCAGGTACGGAACATATTCTCGGTATGCAGGATTCTCTTTCCGTTCAACCATACATCTGCGTAAGTATCAAGCCCTTCAAATCTCAGTACTATATTGTTTTTTGAAAAACTCTCTTTCTCTATGAGCAGGGTGGTTCTGTATTCCCAGTCACTCTTGTCAATCCATTGCAGATCCTTCTCATTAAGTCTGTAATAGGGGTCATTAATAAGTCCTGCTGCAAGAAGGTCTGTATGGACAGTTCCAGGCACAGTGGCTTTAAGCCATTTATTGTCACCAGCCTTTCTGAATTGCCATTCACCCTCGACAGAAACAAACCTTGTCTGGCCGTACAAGCCAGATTGCCAAAGAACTAATAATGTGCATAGAGCATTTTTAAAAATTCTCATGATATAATATTAACTTTTAATCAATAATAATTTCGTCAATGAAAATAAAAGCATTCTCGCCTGCACTCTCGTGCCATTCAGGAATTATACCAAGGTTTTTAGCAAGGACCTTCACATACCTGGCTTTAAGTGAAAGTCCATTTTTTACAAGATTGCTTATTTCCGGAGCAAGCTCCTTAGTATCAACATTATTATCAACCCTGCATGCATGTGTGTAATTCAAACCATCACAGGAGACTGCAAATTCTACATATTGCGGCATCCATATCCACGACCTTGCGTCCTGCAGGAACCCGGCACCAAGTGTGGAGATATCTTTTACTGAACCCAAATCTACAATTGCCTCGAAATCTGTATCCTGATACCCTTGCCATCCGCCCAGCCTGAAGTTGCTTTCACCCCGTACACCATCCAGAAGGCCTTCGTTACCACCCGCTGTGTATTGAGGGTTATATCTGGAAAGTATGCTTATTTTCCGCTCTCGGTTAATCTTGCTTAGGGTTGAAGTGACAACAAAGCTCCTTTCTCCTCTCTTGTTTTCTGAATATGCACTTAATGCAGAGCTTGTCCTGATTGTAAGGGGAGAGCTGTATTTAGCGAAGACATGATTCCCGGGCTCATCTGTCTTGTACCATACAATGTAGTCAGGATCACCCGCTTTAATGCTGACTTTTATTGAATCCTTAAAGATATTGCTATCCATTTCATACCACGGATTAGTCACAACAGGGTACTCCTCAATTGATGAACGAGGCCTGTCCGATTGCGATGTTCCAAATGAAAAATCAGGAGTAGGAGCCATTCTTAAATCAATTGTACTGCCGGCAATTATGTTACTATGAGTGATGTAGGATTTTGTATAATCATCCCCGTTTAGCAGGGCCGATTTTATATATATGTTCTTGTTATTAGAAGAGGGTGATTTAATAGTGAATTTTTCCCCGTTTTCAAGATTGATAATCACTTTAGAAAAGAGTGGCGAGCCAAGCACATATGTTTCATCGCCTGGTGTTACCGGATAGAATCCGATTGCACTTAATACATACCAGGCAGACATTTGTCCACAGTCGTCATTTCCGCATAATCCGTCAGGAGCGGCACTATATAGGGTTCCCATTATTTTTCTGACCATCTCCTGTGTCTTCCATGGTTTTCCGGCATAGCTGTAGAGATAAGCTGTATGGTGACTTGGTTCATTTCCATGTGCATACTGGCCTATAAGACCGGTAATGTCGGATTGTGTCCTTCCAGTGGTTTTTGCAGGTGCAGAAAACAATTCGTCCAGTTTTGCAGAATATGCGTCATCGCCTCCTAACATTTTTATATGGGTTCCTATATCCTGAGGAACATAAAAGCTATATTGCCAAGAGTTTGCCTCTACAAAGTGAAAATTGACCTCGGTGGGATTAAACGGCGTCAGCCATCTTCCTTTTATCTTTGGTCGCATGAACCCTGTATTCGGGTCGAAAACATTTTTGTAGTACTGCGCCCTTTGCATATATTTTTCATAAAGGCCCACGTTTCCCAGTTGCTTTGCAACCTGAGCTATGCACCAGTCGTCATATGCATACTCCAGTGTCTTTGAGACAGATTCATGTTCCATTTGCGCGGGAATGAAGCCGTTTTTAATATAAATATCAATTCCATACTCATTTCTGTTTGAGCTGTTTACCATTGCATTGAGAGCCTCGGATATATCAAACCCGCCAATGTTCTTTTTAATTGCGTCTGCAATTACCGGTATTGAATGGTAGCCAATCATGCAATTTGTCTCATTACCGGATAGTTCCCATATTGGAAGCTTGCCTGCCTGCTTATATATCGCAAGGAATGATTTTACAAAGTCGGTAGTGCGTCTCTGTTCTATAATAGTAAATAGAGGATGAAGTGCCCTGTAAGTATCCCACAAAGAGAATACTGTATACTGTTCATATCCATCCGCCTTGTGAACCCTCCTGTCCATACCGCGGTACTCACCATTTACATCGGAGTAGAGGTTAGGGGCCATGGCAGTGTGGTAAAGCGCAGTATAGAAAATTCTTTTATCTACTGAATTCAATGTTTCAACGTCAATTTTTCCCAGATACTCGTTCCATGCATTTTCTGTTTCAGAGCGCAATTTGTTAAAATTAAAACCTTTAACCTCTGCCAGAAGGTTCATTTTTGCATTGTCCTCCGAGACAGATGAGATTGCTGTCCTGACAGTCAGATTATTTCCCTTTTGAGGGTCAAATGTAAGGAGAGCTTTGACCTTGCCATTAACAAGAGGGTCTTTAAAAGGCTCGGAAAATTCCATGTAGAAAAATACTATCTGATCCTGTGCCCATGATTTTGACCTTCTGAACCCTTTTATTGTGTGGTTGTCAACTATTTCGAATCCAGAATCCAGAACCTCATCCCTGTGAGAAAGATCTATTATTACCTGTTTTTCTGAGTCTTTTCTGAATGTATAGCGATGCATGCCCACTCTTTTCCCTGCAGTAAGCTGTACCAGAATTTCCGGTTTGTCAAGAAAAACCTCATAATATCCGGGAGAGGCTTTCTCTCTCTTATGGCTGAATTGTGATTTGTAATGTTCTCTGTCAATATCAGGATGGTTATATCCGGAAACTGGCATAACCAGAATATCGCAATAATCTGGTATTCCGGTTCCGCTAAGGTGAGTATGGCTGAATCCATAAATAGTAGAATCGGAATAGTGGTATCCGGAACATCCATCCCAGCCTGTAAGTCTTGTATCGGGGCTCAATTGTACCATCCCGAAAGGGAAGGTGGCACCCGGGAAGGTATGCCCATGGAAATCTGTGCCTACAAATGGATTTACATATTGGATTTTTGTTGTTTGCTGAGCAATTGAGGTAGTTATTGACAACAAAGTCAGAATAAATGGAAATAGCTGTTTCATTATTCTTTGCAGTTAAAAATTTAGATTATGTTCAGAATTCAATTTTTATGGATCCTATAGGAACAAGTCCTACACTTCTGGAATATGACTCGACAATACTGCCGGACTTATATGAGAATTTCTTTCTTATTATATTTTTTCTGTTTGTAACATTCTGTATATCAATCATGAATATCCAGGCTTTGTTTGCTTTATTGAGGCGGTAGCTGAAACCAAGGTCTATTCTCATATATGGTGGGAGGTGTCTGCTATAGGTTTCAGATATTTTATAAACGATCCTTTTTCTGGCTACTGTCAGTTGTTCATCTACAGGAGTGTATCTGAAACCTCCTCTGTCCAGAGCCTTTATGTTGAACCCAATCAGGTTTTGTCCTTTATGTCCTATTACAAATTCTTTACCTCCGGTAGCATTTAAGATATAACCATTGTTGTAGTAGGTATTGTACCAGTTGCCGTCTGCTGCCTTATACTTTGAGTCGAACAAAGAGGCTGCCAGAAGAAAATAGTAGTTGTGAGTGAAATCTTTTTCAATAGTCAGTTCAACACCATAATTCAATCCGTATCCATTGTTTTCCAGAATCATATCCGGCAAACCGTAGGATGAATTGAGGATTGAGTATTGACTAAGTTTATTTAACGCAACGGGCACGTCATAGAGCGATTGCAGGTATGCTTCAAAACCAATGTTCAGATCGGGACCGAACTGAACGTTGTGACCTGCTGTAAAATGCAAAGCCTTGATTGTCTTAAGGCCGCTATTCTTTTCATCCCTGGTATTTCCTGTTTTTACTCTATAGCTATAGATAGAGAGAGGCTCAAGCCTTGAATGAAAACCTACTCCAAGATTTACCGTCTGCCCATTATTCAAATGAAGAACGAAGCCTATGCGCGGTTCCCACACTAATTCGTTTGTTATGCCTGAATGGAAAAGGTGCAAGCCTGTATTAATCTCTACGGGTACCGACGGCCTGAATTTCCATTGAAAGTAGTAACTGTTGTACCAACCGCTGTTACTTGTATTTATAAGAGTGTCATACTGATTGCCGGATAGCAGTCTCCTGGCGTACATATTTCCATTGATAGAATTATGAGTAAAACCAACTCTCAGGCTCAAGGCAGAATTGAATTTATGGTTCAGCTGTGACGATATACGGAGCGCAGGGTATTTGAAAGAATCCTCATAGTATAGAGTTTTTTTAAGAGATGTGTCGGTTGTATAGTTATCCGAAACATTCTGCTCATAGGTGTAACCAATAGTTGTCCTTATATAGGTTTTGGAGTCTGGGAAGACAAGCAGATGTTTCAATCCGGCAACAGCCTTAAACTGCTCCTCCTTGTACTCGTCCTTGTCTCCGCCACTCTTAATCTCTGCTGCATCGGTCGATGCAAGGTCACCCACCAGACTGGATCCTCCAATGCTGAAAAAATCGAAAGTGCCAAGTTTTTTTGTCTTAATGCTAGCTTTAAATGCCCAGTCCATAGAGCGTGGAATTATGCCTACATCTTCAATGTCAATTACTCCGTATTTGCTAAGGAAACTAAAGTTTGCATATCTGAAATTACCAAAATAGGAACTTCCTGAAATTTTACTGAAGGGACCCTCTGCAGATATCTCTGCTCCTACAACACTTACTCCCAACGAGTATTCCCTTTTTGACGAACTGCCGCTTCTTAAATTGAGGTCCATTACTCCGGAATATGCATTTCCGTATTCTGCAGGAAATGCAGCAGTGTAGAAATCAAAACCAGCAAGAGAATTTGTAGTGATTGCAGAAAAGGCTCCGCTTGAAGCTCCCTGTCCTGCTGACAGATGATTTGGGTTTGGAATCTCTATACCCTCCAGCCGCCAGAGAAGTCCTGCGGGAGAATTTCCTCTTATGATTATCTCATTGCTACCGTCGTCATTACTTGCAGATACGCCGGGCATATTGGTAACCATCCTCAAAGGGTCGTAATAACCACCAGCGTATCGGGCAGCATCCTGGCTGCGGAGCCTCCTGACACTTACAGATGCCATAGAGTTTATTGTTCGTCTGGATTCGGCATTAACTACTATCTGAGAAATCTGTTGTCTTGATTCTGTGAGGTCTGCTGTTATAAAAATCTCTTTGCCTGTCCCTACCAGAATGTCTTTTATTATTCGTGTATTGTAACCAAGGTATGATACTCTTATGCTATGTCTTCCAGGGGGAAGCATTAATGAAAACCGGCCTGTGGAATCGGTTATTGTCACACCGGCTTTTAAAAAGGTTTCGACAACTATGTCTGCTCCTTGCAAAGGTGAGCGGCTTTCAGAATCAATAACCAAACCAGTGAGTCTTTGGTTATATGTTTGTCCGTAAACTCCTCCGCTTACAAAAAGCAGAAACAATATCACAAATGATATATGTGATTTACTGTTCACCGGATTATTCCTTTGTTCTTACGTCCATCCATATAGATATACAACGACTCTTTGAATGTTACATGGCGGAGATACTTGCTTTCGTGTACTGCTTCCATTGCATTCAGGCGCTCAATATCAAACTTACCATCGCCCATAAACGGATTTATTGTAAGGTATCCGATTCCGAATGATGTGAGGTTCTGAAAGAAGTGGGTTCCTTCACTTGGCTCTACTCGGAAATTCTTTAGCCCACACTCCACAATTACCTTAGCCTCCGATATATGCGGCCACTTAATAGGTATACCCAGCCATGAATCACTAGAGCCCCAACGTCCCGGGCCGATAAGAATATAGTGTTTATGCTGTTCCTTCATTTTTGCATTCAAATTATTTATCTCCTCTGCCATCTCCACAGTGTGGGCACTGTCAAAGTTATCCTCTCTCACATAAATGATATCTGTTATGCCCTCTATACTGCCTGCCCCTAGTGCCTTTTGCGCATAGATGATGACATTTTCCTTATCTATGTTTTCCCAGTTAAGCGATTTATTGTCCATGCTGTCTGTAATGGGGCGAATCTGAAGAAAGCTGAAAATTTTATCCTGTCCCTCGGCAACATCCATGTTTACGGCAAACTCCAGTTCAACTGCAGAACGCATCTCTCGCTGGCTAATCTCCAGCATGTCGCTTATTATTTTTGCCAGAGGCATTGTATCGTACTTGAGAATATGGGCAAATGTGATAATCTTCCTTCCCTCTTCCAGATTGCTGTCAACTATAATCTGGTTCTGCATATCCCATGTAGAAGCCACAAAGTCCATGTTTTTGAACTGCTTTGCCTCATTAACATCAAACTTGTGCAGGTTTACCGAGTCGTCAATAGAGGTTTTGAACTCTTCTGGTTTCAGGTTGAGTGCAAACATCTCGTTCTGGGTATCCCTCAGAGCAAGCTGAGGTGTAGACAACTGTAAAATGTGTTTTGGATATTTGGGAGAGAATCGGAGAGTTTTACCACCTTCTACAACCAGCTTTCCCAGACCGAATGCCAGACTCACGATGCCATCCTCAGGTTTTTCGGAGCCAATCGGATAGAAATTGATGGATCTTGCAACCCCGGAAATTGTCGGGAAGAAAAACCCACTGTCCTCTGTTCCACAAACGTCCTGAATCACAACCGCCATCTTCTCTTCGCTTATGAGATTTGATGTAGCTTGAAGATACGCACGGCTCGATGCAAAATAGATAGATGCATAAACACTCTTTATAGCCTTGCCTAGTAGCCTGAGCATCTGGTCGGTATTTTGAGTGAGGGGAATCATATAAGTAGAGTATATCCCCGCAAATGGCTGATAGTGTGAATCTTCTAGCTTGGAACTTGAACGTACCGCCAAAGGGCCCGTTGCAAATTTCAGATATACCTTAAGATCTGCCACAAGTGTCTCAGGAAGGCGGGAACTCACAAATTCCGATAAAATCTCATCGTCGGAAATATCTGAATTAATAACATACTGAAGGCCGTTTTCACGGATAAACTGATCGAAGTAGTCTGTGGCAATTACAACAGAGCGGGGAATAAGAATTTTTACACCCGTGTATTTGTTAAGCAGGTTGTACTTCTGGAGCATGTTGTTGATAAATGCAAGTCCTCTGGCCTTTCCGCCGAGAGATCCTTCGCCAAGTCTCGCAAACCATATGTACTGACTGTATGAGTTTGGATTAAAACGGGCAACAACACCATGTCCGAGCAAAATCCGGTAGTCTATGATCGCCTGTACAATATACTGTCTGAGATTGTCCATTGTCTTGAAGTGGCTCTCATGAGCAGTCTTCATCTTGTTTGCCAGGGTAAAGAGACCACGTGAATACATCCATTTTGACAGCCGGTTCCGTGATGTATGATAAAGCAGAACCTCTTCGGGAATCTCCATTACCAGATGTTGAAGGTCCTTCAGGTCCTTTGCCCGGCCAATTACCTCTCCGGTATTGAGGTCACGACAGACAAAGTCGCCAAATACAAACTCTTCGCTAATGTAGTCACTCAGCTCAATGAGCAGTGTTTTAGAGTATTTGAGTATAAAACCTACGCCAAGCTCCTGGGCAATATCCCGCATACTGTCCTGAGAAGACTGGAGTAGAAACGGCATATGAGGGTCGTCATTCTTGATCATCTTGCACAAATCAATCCCTGCATCTAGCTTTTCACTTATAGCGGGATCGTTTTTGTGAATTACAAAACCGACATCGGAGATCACTCCCAGCAGGTTTTTTTTATAACGTTCATATATAAAGACAGCTTCATCGTAATTTGTTGCCAGAAGAATTTTTGGACGGGCCCTCTTTCTAAGCTTTTGCTGCTGTTCATTGAGTGCCTCCTTTAGGAATTCCGCACTCTGCAGAAGAACAAGCTTGTAAATTGCCGGAAGATATGTTGAATAGTACCGGATTGAGTCTTCTACCAGAAGTATAGATTGAACACCTGCACCAAGGATATCATCATCTGCATTCAGCCTGTCTTCGAAAAGCTTAATGATTGCCAGTATAAGGTCGGCATTCCCGTGCCAGCTGAATATATGGTCAATTCCGGAACAATCCTCATTTTCGATTATTCGTGAAAGCTCTTTTGAAAAATTGGTGAGCAATACAAATGGAATATCGGGATAGTCCTCCTTGTATTTTTTGGAGAAGTTGAAAACATCAAGTTCTCCCACGTTGAACATGCTGATAATAAGGTCGAAATCATTGTCTTCTTCTAGTAGCTTCAAAGCATCAACAGAGGATGTAACCCATTTGAAAGTAGGAGGATTGCTCAGGTTCAGGTCTACATACTCTTTGTAAATCTGATCCTCTATGCGGCCATCCTCTTCCAGAGTATAAGCATCATAGCTGCTGCAGATCATGAGTATCTTGCGGATACGGATCTGCATCAGCGTTTTGTAATTGATTCTTGAAGGTCTGGTCTGACCGCCGTGACTCTGTCCCATCTTTCCAGTATAAGTTGAATCTATTTTCTGTAATCGTAGAAACCAATGCCGGTTTTTCTACCTAGTTGCTTTGCTCTTACCATTTTACGTAACAACGGATGCGGTCGGTATTTGGAATCTCCATATTCCTGATAAAGAACCTCCATAATGGCAAGACATACGTCAAGACCAATAAGGTCTCCCAGTGCTAGTGGACCCATAGGGTGGTTTGCACCCATCTTCATAGCCTCATCAATCTCGTCTCTTGTTGCAACACCATCGGCAAGAATACCTATCCCTTCATTAACAAGAGGTACAAGTATCCTGTTAACTACAAATCCCGGAGCTTCGTTAACGCTTACTGGTGTTTTTCCAATCTGTTTTGCAATCCATACAACAAAATCATGAACCTCAGGAGCTGTCAGTTGTCCCTTGATCACCTCTACCAGCTTCATGACCGGAGCAGGGTTAAAAAAATGCATGCCAATTACCTTGCCTGGCCTTTTTGTAGAAGCAGCAATCTCTGTTATAGAGAGAGATGATGTATTTGATGCAAGGATTGCCTCGGGTTTGCAAATATTGTCTAACGTCTTGAAAATCTCATGCTTCAGCTTCATATCTTCCAGCACAGCTTCTATAATAAGGTCGGCATCTGAGCACTCATCATATGATGTTGTCTCAATGATTTTCGCTGTTATTGAATTCATTGTCTCAGCAGTGATTTTCTCTTTCTCAACTAATTTGGAGAGATTTTTATATATGCTGTTGTGACCAATAAGAAGTTCGCTGTCTGATATTCCTTTCATTACAACGTTGAAACCGGCCTGAGCAAAGGCTAGCACTATGCCGCTACCCATTGTGCCTGTACCTATAACGCAAATTTTCATACTTAAATTTTTATTATCTGTTATTAAATTTTGGTTTTACTTTATTTAAAAATGCCGACATTCCGTCTTTCTGATCCTGTGTGCTAAAGCAGCTTCCAAAAAGATTGTTCTCGTTTTCGAAAGCATCTTCTGCTTCGCATACAAGACCCTTTTCAATAGCAAGTTTAGCGTTCTTAACCGCAATGGGAGCTTTTGCAGCAATTCTGCCTGCCATTTTAAAGGTTACCTCCATTAGTTCCTCCGGTTTTACAACCATATTGACGAGCCCTATCTCATATGCTTCAGTTGCACCTATAGTACTTCCTGTAAATATCAGCTCCTTAGCCTTACCTACCCCAACCAGCTTTGGCAAACGGTATGTGGCAGAAAATCCGGGGATTATACCTAAATCAACTTCTGGTTGTCCGAACTTTGCATTTTCTGATGCAATACGGATATCACAAGCCATTGCAAGTTCGCATCCACCTCCAAGGGCAAAACCATTAACAGCGGCTATTACTGGCTTAGAAAGAGTTTCAATCTTTCTGAACACCCGTGTTCCGAATGCTCCAAAAGCCTTTCCCTCATCGTAATTCAAATTTACCATCTCAGAAATGTCTGCACCGGCAACAAATGCCCTACCTTCACCGGTTATAATCAAAACCAGTATTTCGCTATTGTTTTCCACCAGGTCGATAGCAATTTCAAGTTCCTTGAGAATAGAGGTATCAAGAGCGTTCAAAGCTGAAGGATTATTGATTTTTATTGTACAGATGTTATTTTCAGTCGATACCAATAATTTTGTGAATTCCATAAATATGATGATGATAAAATGTTTCTGATACAAAAATAGAACATTAATTCAATTTTATATTTAAATTTGCCGGACCATGAAAATAATCAATACATATTTTTTCCGTTTCTGTTTCTGTTTTCCACAGGAGAGGGTCTGATATGTTATTGCTGTTATAATAATAAATAATGTAAAGGTCCCTTAATACGGGGCTTTTTTTTTGTAAAAAGATGAAAGAATCAGAAAATCACACAGTAAGCGTAGCAATTCAGGGTGGGTTTGGAGCATTCCACGAAATTGCCGCCAAACAGTTCTTTGGAAAAAATGCCATTAAAATAATTCCTTGCGACACATTTGCCGACTTGTTTCACGAACTTAAGGAAAAGAGGGTAGATTGCGGGATAGTTGCAATAGAAAACTCTGTTGCAGGCAGTCTTCAGCAAAATCACTCATTTCTTAGTGATAGCGGACTGCCTGTAATAGGGGAGCAATATCTGAGAGTTGTGCAGAACCTGATAGCACTGCCCGGACAGAGCATCGATGATATTAAAGAGATTCACTCTCATCCCGTTGCAATACAGCAATGTCATTTGTTTCTGAACGAATTGCGAAAAAAAGGGGTGAAAATTGTGGATTCAATAGACACTGCTTTGAGTGCCAAAAGAATAAGGGATGAACACCTGTTAGGTTCAGCAGCATTAGCCAGCTCACTAGCTGCTGAGATGTATGATCTGGAGATTCTTCGCTCGGGAGTGGAGGACAACAAAAGGAACTTTACCCGGTTTATGATAGTAACACAAAGCGATAAGGTAAAGCGCATGGCAAAAATTGCCAACCAGTCTGTAAATAAAGCCTCTCTCTGCTTCTCTCTTCCACATCAGCAGGGAAAACTGTCACATGTGCTATCGGTACTATCCATCTATAACATGAACCTTACAAAAATACAATCTATGCCAATAGTTGGAATAGAGTGGGAGTATATGTTCTATGTAGACCTGATATTCTCAGATCACAAACGTTACAAGCAGGCACTGGAGGCTATAAAACCTCTTACCGACAAACTACAGATTCTTGGAGAGTATCAGAACGGTGAGCAGCCTCAACAGGATTAAATGCAGACAATGATATTTATTTATTAAATTTACTTCCATCCAATGAATATTGATATGTCAGAAGAAATTGAAAGAAAGTTTCTGGTTAAAGGAGAATATAAAAATCTGTCCGTTAAGGAATTTAAAATAATTCAGGGATATCTTTGCTCTGTCCCTGAAAGAACTGTAAGAGTGAGAGTTACTGGTGATAAAGGTTTTATAACAATCAAGGGAATTGTCAATGAATCCGGAGCCAGTAGATATGAGTGGGAAAAGGAGATCTCTCTCGAAGATGCTCATGAGCTCCTAAAAATCTGTGAACCGGGTGTAATAGACAAGACCCGTTTTATTGTAAAAGCCGGTACTCATTCATTCGAAGTTGATGAATTTTATGGAGAAAACCTTGGCCTGACAGTAGCAGAAATTGAGCTGTCAGCAGAAAACGAGTATTTTGAAATGCCTGAATGGTTGGGAGAAGAGGTTACTGGAAACGAAAAATATTATAATTCAAAACTTTTACATAATCCGTATACTAAATGGTAATCTGATGATAGATATTCTGGCAAAAATACACGACAAATTCTCAATTGAGTTCAAGGTTGGCTTTCGTGCAAGGAGGAAAGTGAAAATCAACAACTTTGTCATGAATACATGGATATTTGTGCCTGATAGCCTGGATATCAATTCACAGACATATTCTAGAGAAAACTTTTACAGAGATATTAGAGATAATATCAGACTTATAACTCCTATTTTTCTGCTCAGAGATATTTGCAGGGGAGATACACAGCCATTACAACATCTAGGAAACTCGCTGAATAACCTTGCATCGTTTCCTTCAAGAAGTTCATTGTCAGAATATGAGTACCAGATAAAGATGTTTTCTGCAATTTTCAAGAGTGCATTAAGAGATCAGGTTAAGTACATCTTCACCACTGCACAGGCAGATGACAGAGACTTTCTGTTCGACACTTTATTGGAAGAGGTGAAGGAGACTCTCTCCAAGTACCGTGGCCTTTCAAAAATAATCAAGACGCCGACGGTATCTAAGGAACATTACCTCTATTTTGAATTTGGAGATGAGTTTATGTCCAATATAGTTGAGCAACAGTTTTATACGCTTCTTGCATCACTGAATGTGCACAACAAAGAGTTTGCAGACAAGTCCAGTGAGAAGATACTGAAAATAATTCAGTCAGAAATCAACCATAAGGTGGAGCACGGGTATCCGGTGGTCTCTCTGGATAGTCCTGACAGAAACCGCGACCTTGTCTTCAGAAGAGGTGTTTTAAAGAAATTTATAGAAAGCGATTTGTTCCTTACTGCAAAAAAGAAAAAAGACGGAGTGCTCATAGAACAGATTTATTTCAGCCTTGCAGCAGGTGTGTCAATGATATTTGCCACAGCCATAGCATTCTCCTTTCAGATGAAATTCGGCAACTTTACAATGCCATTCTTTGTTGCACTTGTTGTAAGCTACATGCTTAAAGACAGGATTAAGGATCTTATGAGATACTATTTTGCTCATAAAAGATGAGCAAAGTATTTCGATAATGAAATAACGGTGAGCGTAAAGGAAAATATTATAGGCTGGAGTAAGGAGGGTTTTGACTTCATTTCAGAGAGAAACGTACCTAAGGAGGTAATGCAGATAAGAAACAGGTCTGCTCTTCTTGAGGCAGACAACAGGTATACAAAGGAGAAAATAATCCTTTACAGAAAACTTCTGCAGATTGACAGAGAGAAACTGGATGAAAACAGTAACTATTTTGTTGCAGGGATCAATGAAATCTTAAGGATAAATGTACAGTCATTCCTTAACAAGATGGATAATCCTGAAGTTCCTCTCTTTGTTACAAAAGATAACGGGGAAATTGAAAAACTGATGGGAGTGAAGGCATATTACCTGAACTTTATAATACAATTGAAATATCAGGACTTCGATATTTTCAAACGCTACAGGGTGGTCCTTAACAGAAATGGAATAAAAGAGATTGAAGAACTAAAATAATTCCATCATTGTCACAAGTTGTCATTATCGACCTTCATATTTGCATTATAATTTAAAATAAAAGCAAAATGAAGATCGATAATTTTTTTGGAAAAGAGAACAGGAATTCTCAGCCAGATGAGCTTGATAACAGAGATTTTTCTGAAATTTATGAAATTAAAGAAGGTGATTATCAGATAAACAGCGAATTTTTATTTGATCAGAGGCTTGTTGCCTTGTATTAGTAATATTATTTTTTCTATATTCGCAGCGGTTATGGAAAGACAAAACTCTAATATTTTACTGAACATTCTCCTACTCTGTATTTGTGTCAAATACTGAGGGGGTGTTTTATGTAATTTTGGAAAAATAGAATTTTAAATGAAATATATAAACCACCTCTTACCGGGGTGGTTTTTTTTTAATAAATAATTATGAGCGAAAAACTATTTGTATTTGACACAACCCTCAGGGACGGTGAACAGGTTCCGGGTTGTCAGCTTAACACTATCGAAAAGATAGAGTTAGCCAGAGCTCTTGAAGTTCTTAATGTAGATATTATTGAGTGTGGGTTTCCAATATCAAGCCCGGGTGACTTCAACTCAATAGTTGAAATATCGAAAGTTATCCAAAGGGCCACTATCTGTGCATTGACAAGAGCAGTTGACAAGGACATAGATGTTGCAGCCGATGCACTTCATTATGCAAGACACAAAAGGATCCATACCGGAATTGGTACATCAGAGGCACATATTCTCCATAAGTTCAAATCTAATAAGGAGGATATTCTGGAAAGAGCGATCCACTGTGTGAAATATGCAAAAAAGTATGTGGAAGATGTAGAGTTCTATGCAGAGGACGCAGGACGGACCGAGAATGAATATCTGGCCAGAGTAATAGAGGCGGTAATAAAGGCAGGGGCAACGGTAGTAAACATACCTGATACAACCGGTTATTGTACCCCTTATGAGTACGGGGCAAAGATAAAATATCTTATAGATAACGTACCCAATATACACAAGGCAATAATATCAACACATTGCCACAATGATCTTGGAATGGCCACTGCAAACACTCTTGCTGGAGTTATCAACGGAGCACGTCAGGTTGAGGTTACAATTAATGGTATTGGTGAACGTGCCGGAAATACTGCACTTGAAGAGGTTGTAATGGCAATTAAATGCAGGAAAGATATCCCTGTATTTACAGAAATAGATACAAAATCAATTGTAAAGACTTCGAGACAGGTATCCACTCTCATGCGTATGCCTGTCCAACCCAACAAGGCGATTGTCGGAAGAAACGCATTTGCACACTCCTCAGGCATTCATCAGGACGGAGTACTCAAGAACAGGGAGAGCTATGAGATAATTGATCCGGCAGAAGTTGGTGTCAATGAATCGGTTATTGCGCTAACGGCCAGAAGTGGAAGGGCTGCTTTGAAACACCATTATAACCGGTTGAATGTAGAGTTGACCTCAGAAGAACTCGACGAAGCATACAACAAGTTTCTTATTCTGGCCGACTGTAAGAAGGATATTCACGACGACGACCTGCTTGTGATAGTAGGTGTCACCCGCTCAGTCAAATCACAGAGGATCCGTCTTAAATATCTGCAGGTTGTATGCGGCAAATCGGCTGTTCCAATGGCAACAGTAAAACTTGTTATAGATGGAGAGATTTGTACAGCAACCAGTTCTGGAAATGGTCCTATAGATGCAGCGTTTTCTGCAGTCAAAATGCTTATCCATAGAAAAATAACTCTGGAAGAGTTTCTTGTGCAGGCAATTACAAAAGGAACCGACGACGTTGGAAAGGTGCATATTCAAATAGAAAACAAAGGAAACATCTATTATGGTTTTTCTGCAAACACAGATATCATAACCGCTTCAGTAGAGGCACTTATAGATGCAGTATCAAAAATTATATAAGACTATGAGCAAGACAATTTTTGATAAAATATGGGACTCCCATATAGTCAAGCAGATACCGGACGGCCCTTCGGTACTCTACATAGACAGACATTACATACATGAAGTTACAAGTCCACAGGCATTCTCCGGGCTGGAAAAAAGAGACGTAAAAGTGTTTCGTCCCAGTCAGACATTCGCAACATGCGACCACAACGTACCTACAATAAACCAGCACCTGCCAATTAAAGATGAATCTTCAAGGATTCCGGTAGAGAAGCTTGCAGAAAACACAAAAAAACATGGAATTACATATTTTCCTCTAGGGCACCCATCAAATGGAGTCGTTCATATAATAGGTCCCGAACTTGGAATCACCCAGGTGGGAATGACAATTGTCTGCGGAGACAGTCACACATCTACCCATGGAGCATTCGGGAACATTGCATTCGGCATAGGGACTAGCGAAGTTGAGATGGTTCTTGCCACACAGTCGCTGCTTCAGACAAAACCAAAAAAGATGCTTATTCAGGTAAATGGCCGGCTTAATGACTCAGTTTGCGCCAAGGATATAATCCTGCATATTATTTCTAAGCTTGGAACATCTTCAGGAACAGGATTTTTCATTGAATTTGCAGGATCTGCAATTTCATCCTTGAGCATGGAGGAGCGAATGACAATTTGCAATATGAGTATAGAGATGGGAGCAAGAGGGGGCTTGATTGCACCTGATGAAATCACCTTCAGCTATCTAAAAGGCAGAAGATACTCACCAAAAGGTGCCGATTGGCAAAAGGCTGTTGAAAAATGGAAAGAACTCAAAAGCGATCGGGATGCTGAATATGATACAAAATACCAATTCAAGGCAGAGGATGTTGAGCCAATGATCACTTATGGGACGAATCCGGGAATGGGTATGGCAATTGACTCCATTGTGCCGGAAACTAATGAATATATGGGATTTACCAAAGGGGAAAAACTGACAGAGAAGAAGATAGATTATGTATTTCTTGGCAGCTGTACAAATGGAAGGATAGAGGATTTCAGAGCATTTGCAAATTTTGTGAAGGGCAGGAAAAAAGCAGATGATGTTGAAGTATGGTTGGTTCCGGGTTCAATAATGGTTGAGAATGAAATTGAGAAAGAGGGTTTGGGAGATGTTCTCAGAGGGGCAGGTTTTGAGATTAGGCAACCGGGTTGTTCAGCTTGCCTTGGAATGAATGATGATAAGGTCCCCGACAAAAAGTATTGCATATCTACTTCTAACCGAAACTTTGAGGGGCGGCAGGGACCGGGCGCAAGAACCCTTCTTGCAGGACCGCTGGTAGCAGCTGCTGCAGCAATATATGGAATTGTAACAGATCCAAGAACAATAAAACAAAATATATCATGAGTTTCAGCAAATTTACGATATTGGAATCGAAACCGGTTCTTATGCCGGCAGAAAATATTGACACCGACCAGATTATCCCTGCCAGATTTTTAAAGACCACTACCAGGAAAGGCTTTGGTGAGAACCTTTTTCATGACTGGATGTACAGCAAAAACGGAGAAAAAAATCCGGAATTTATTTTAAACAAAGAGAATGGCAAAGGTAAAATACTGGTTGCCGGCAGGAACTTCGGATGTGGTTCCAGCAGGGAACATGCAGCCTGGGCAATATATGACCACGGGTTCAGAGCAGTTGTATCAAGCTTTTTTGCCGACATTTTCAGGAACAATGCCCTAAATAACGGTCTTTTACCTGTGCAGGTCAGTCCGGAATTTCTGCAAAAAATATTTGAAACTGGAGAATCCTCTCTTGTAGTGAATCTGCCAGAAAAAACAATAAAAATTTCATCTACAGGAGATTGTGAATACTTTGAGATAAATACTTACAAGCAGGATTGTCTTATAAACGGATATGACGATATAGATTTTCTGCTTTCCAACAAAGATGCAATTGAAAAATTTGAACAAAACAGATAAACATATGCAAAAAGTCATTACAGTGTTGCCGGGAGATGGCATAGGGCCTGAAATAACTGAACAGGCTGTGAAAGTATTAAAAGCAGTAGCCGGAAAGTTCGGACACAAGTTCATTTTTCAATATGGATTGATAGGGGCAGCTGCTATTGATGCCTGTGGAAATCCATATCCGGAGGAGACGCATAACATGTGTATTGCTTCGGATGCTATCCTTTTTGGAGCAATAGGAGATCCTAAATATGACAATGATCCTTCTGCAAAAGTACGCCCCGAGCAAGGATTGCTTAAAATGAGAAGAGAATTGGGTCTGTTTGCAAACATAAGGCCGGTGGAACTCTTTCCCTCACTAGCCAATCGTTCGCCACTTAAGGAGGAGATAATAAAGGGAGTAGATATGGTTGTTGTAAGAGAGCTTACAGGAGGGATATATTTTGGAGAGCCAAGGGGCAGGAGTGAGGATGGCTCAAAGGCTTATGATACATGTGTGTATTCAAAACCGGAGGTAGAAAGGATATCAAGGGTTGCTTTCAATATGGCAACAGGGAGAAGAGGTGTCGTAACCTTGGTAGATAAGGCAAATGTCCTGGCTACTTCCAGACTGTGGCGCGAGGTTGTGACAGATATTCACAAGAATGAGTTTCCTCAGATAACATTGAATTTTCTTTTCGTAGATAATGCTGCCATGCAACTAGTCACAAACCCGTCAAAATTCGATGTGCTCCTGACAGAGAATATGTTCGGTGATATCCTTAGCGACCAGGCCAGTGTACTTACCGGCTCAATAGGACTTTTACCATCGGCATCTATCGGAGACAAAGTTCCTCTTTTTGAACCTATACATGGTTCTTACCCACAAGCTGCCGGCAGGAACATTGCTAACCCATTAGCCACAATTCTCTCAGCAGCAATGATGTTAAACGATGCATTCCATGCCAAAGATGAAGCAGAGATTATTAAAAATGCCTGCAGAGCCGCAATTGAACAAAAAATCCTGACAGAAGATCTTGCAGAGAGCGGAAAGGCATTTTCTACGACTGAGACAGGTGACTGGATAGAAGGATACATATTAAATAATTAAAAAATAAAAAAGCTAAACAAAGAATTCTATGAAAAAAACAATGGATTGGTCTAAAATAGGCTTCGGTTACATAAAGACAAATACAATGATAACTTGTCTTTATTCAGATGGAAAATGGAGTGAACTACAAAGTAATACCGACGACAATATTTCTATAAGCGCATTGTCGGCATCGCTTCACTATGGTTTGCAAGCCTTTGAAGGACTAAAAGCTTATATGGGGGCCGATGGTATTGTCAGGCTTTTCCGCCCCGATGAAAATGCAAAGAGGCTTCAGAGTTCAGCCGGTTATCTTGGCATGGTAGCACCTGATACAGAACTTTTTATAAAGGCCGTAGAGATGGCAGTAAGAGAGAATATAGATTTTGTACCACCTTTCGGGTCAGGAGCAACATTGTATATAAGACCCCTCTTGCTGGGAGTTGGCCCCCAGATAGGTCTCGACCCATCAAAAGAATTTCTGTTTCTGGTAGCTGTGACTCCTGTTGGAGGATACAACGACGTATCAGGTGCAACCAAGGTTGTAATAGACAGGGATCATGACAGAGCCGCACCGCATGGAACAGGATGTTATAAGGTGGGAGGAAACTATGCGGCAGCAATGATGTCGGGATACCGTGCAAAAAAAGATGGATACTCTTCGGTTTTATACCTCGACCCAAAGGAGAAAAGATGGATAGATGAGTGTGGCACTTCAAACTTCTTTGGAATAAGAGGAAATTCATATATTACCCCCCATTCATCCAGTATTTTACCTTCAATAACAAATAAATCAATCATGACTATTGCAGAGAGCTTTGGTATGGATGTCCAGAAGAGACCCGTTGAGATTACCGAACTAGACAGTTTTGATGAGGTGGGAAGTTGTGGAACCGCTGTTGTTATATCACCAATATATCAAATAGATGATCCTGCCGAGCATAGGATTTACACTTACAAAAATGCTGGTGCCGCCGGAACAACCTCCAACAAATTGTATGATGCTCTCTATAAAATACAGTTCGGAATATCACCCGATACATTTGGATGGATAAATACACTCTAAGCTTATTTTTTATAGATTTGTAGAAAATACAAGTCAAATGGACAATTTCATCGATAGAATTTCAATTTCAATTCAAAGAGGCAAAATTGATGCTAACTCGCCATATCCACCGGATATGAAGGGAGAACCGGGGGCCGATGAACTTACAAGAGAGGCGCTGCAGAACGGAGTTGCTGCCAATGATATCCTTACACTGGCAATGATACCGGCAATGGGTATAGTAGGAGAGTTGTTCAAGGATAAAAAACTCTTTGTCCCGCAGGTTCTTATGTCGGCTAAGGCCATGAACAGTGCAATGCTCCATCTTAAACCATATTTCACATCGGGAGAGATAAAACAGAGGGGCACATTTGTCATAGGGACAGTTTCAGGAGACCTGCACGATATTGGAAAGAATTTGGTATCCATGATGATAGAGGGTTCGGGATGGAGAGTGATTGATTTAGGTGTAGACGTCAAAACCGAAAGGTTCATAGAAGCAGTACAAGAGAACCCGGGTTGCATTCTTGGTATGTCGGCCCTTCTAACAACAACTATGGAATCGATGGAAAAATCGGTGCGTCAAGTTCGCAGCAATTATCCTTCTCAAAGGATTCTTGTAGGCGGTGCGCCACTCAGTAAAGAGTTTGCATTCAGAATAGGAGCAGACATGTATGCTCCAAATCCACAAGTTGCAGTTGAGTATATTAACAGTATAGCTTAGTATGACAGGCAAGGAGTATATAATAAATGCATACAAACTATCTGAGTGCGACAGGACACCATGGCTGCCGTTTGTAGGTTGTCATGGAGCAGCATTAATCGGCAAGAATGCAGATACATATCTCTCATCGGCTGAGTTGATCATTCAAGGCCAGAAAGAGGCAATAAGAAGGTATTCACCCGATGGCATACCGGTTACATTTGACTTACAACTTGAGGCAGAAGCGTTGGGTTGCAGGATTTTTTTTTCTGAATCAAACCCACCGGCAGTTGTATCACATCCATTGGAGGATGGAGTAAAGTTGTCGGAACTTAAAATACCATCAAAGAGTGACGGAAGAGTGGGAGAGGTGTTGAGGGCAGCAGAGGTACTATGCAGGGAGCATCCCGATATTGCATTCTTCGGACTTGTAACAGGACCCTTTACCCTTGCGCTTCATCTTATGGGCACCGAGATATTCACTGCAATGTTTGAAGATCCGCAAAAAGCCGAGGAGGTTATTGAATTTTGCTCACGAGTTGCTAAAAAACGAGTAAGGATCTATATAGAAGCAGGCTGTACTGTTATTGCCATAGTAGATCCAATGACCAGTCAGATAGATCCTTACTCGTTTGAAACATTTGTAAAGCAGCCTATGACGGGTATATTTGAGCATATAAGGCAAAAAAACTGCCTAAGCTCCTTCTTTGTCTGCGGGCAGGCCGAACATAACCTTGACTTGATGGCTAAGTGCCGTCCCGACAACGTCTCGGTTGACGAGAACATTCCTCTTGAATATGTAAGAGATGTGGCGTTGTCAAACGGTGTAAGCTTCGGGGGCAACCTCAAACTGACTACCACACTACTTTTAGGTACTCCTGAAGATTCAGAAAGGGATGCTCTTGAGTGCATCCTTATTGGTGGTAAAAGAGGTTTTATACTGGCACCAGGCTGTGACCTGCCAATGGCAACACCTGTAGAAAATCTTGAGGCGGTAAGTCGTTTGGTGAGAGACGAGTACCGTCAGGAATTTCTAAAAAGGACAAGTCAGGTTCAAGAAAACGAGGTATTACCAGATTTAAGCAGCAGATGGACCAAGGGAAAGGTTATAATTGACGTAATTACGCTTGATTCATCATCCTGTGCACCTTGTCAGTATATGATGGAACTTGTAGAAAGGCTCAAACCCCAGTTTAATGAAAAAATCGAGATATTTGAGCACAAGATTAAGACAAAGGAAGGATTGCTTATGATGAAAAGTCTTGGTGTAAGGAACATCCCGACAATTTGCATAAACGGTAAGGTCAGGTTCATATCCATAACTCCACCACTCAGGCAACTGATTGAATCAATAAAAGAGGAGATGATGTAATGGCCGCCAAACCAATTCCACTGTATTTAGTGTCAGGTTTTCTTGGGAGCGGGAAAAGCAGCTTCCTTAAGAACATTATTGAAAAACTGAGCGGACTAAAAAGAATTGGTATTGTACAGAACGAGTTTTCCTCTATAAACATAGACTCGAGGATACTTGCTCAAAGCGGATATTTTTCATTGATGGAGGTAAACAGAGGCTCTCTCTTCTGCTTGTGTCAGCTTAATGACTTTATCCCTAAACTTGCAGATTTTATAGACAAGGAACAGCCAGAAGTGATTTTCATTGAGGCATCCGGCCTCTCAGACCCTCTCTCTATCCTTCAGATGATAAATTCTCCATATTTATCAGACAGGGTAAGGTTTTCGAGAGCATATACAATAGTGGACTGCTCATTGTTTGATATGCAGGTAAAAATGTTGAAATCAGTATCCAATCAGATAAAAATTGCAGATACTGTTCTCATAAACAAATGTGACAAACTCCACAGTGAAGATTGTCGGACAATTGGCAATAAAGTGGAGGCAATTAATCCATTCTGCAAAATTGTCTACACACAATACGCAGTTCTACCCGATTCTGAATATGATTCCATTTTTGAAAATTCTTTCACTGCACAAGCCATTTTGACAATCAGGGAAAAAGATAGCCAACCCTTGACAGCTCCCCCGGATATATTGGTAAAGGTACTCTCCACAGCACGGAAAATATCAATAGAAAATATGGAAAGACTTAAGGACCATATAAAGCCATTGCTTAGAGCAAAAGGATTTATAAGGATGGCAAATGGTTCAGCCATAACAATACAGGCGGTTTCCGGAGATATATCACTTCAGGAATACACTTTGCCTGTTCTCAGGAGCGAAATGGTTTTTTTTGGTGAATCAATTGATTTACACTACATATCCAATCTGTTTAACGCATGAGAGAGATCTTTGAATATAGGGTAATGCTCTCTTCCATTATACTGGGTAGAGAAGAGATAGCAAACCATATTGGTAAGGAATTCGTTGGACAAGCAAATAAGTTGATGACTCAACTGTCGTCAATAGAGGCAAAAGGAGCATTTACAATTATACAGAAAGAGGAATCGGATTTTATTTTTGGCAGGCAGATTGCTCCGATATTTGCCATGGCAGAAAAAATTGTACTTTTTGTTGCCACACTTGGAGAGGAGTCAAAAGAGATTATTGCCTCAAAAAAGACAGATATTCTGGAATATTATCTCGTTGATTTTCTGGCGTCTCAATTTGCAGAAGAAATGGCTGGGTATATGCATGAGAGAATAAAAGAGTATGCTAAAGAGAGATCCTCAGGCTATTCCAACAGATACAGTCCGGGTTATTGCGGATGGAACGTAAAAGAACAGGTCAAGTTATTCGGGTTCTTCTGTGAAAATCAATGTGGTATAAGACTTACCGATAGTTGTCTGATGGATCCTGTAAAATCTGTAAGTGGAGCAGTTGCTCTTGGAAATGGGGTAAAATACCGGGAGTACGGATGCAAGAAATGTGATGAAAAAAATTGTTTGTACAAATCTAAATTATAAGATATGAGTTACACACCAAGAGAGAGGGTTATGGCTGCAATGAATTTGCAGAAACCCGACAGAGTACCGCTTATGTGCCAGTTCAGTATTGGCTCTATGATGCAGCAACTTAAGCCATCACCGGCTGAGTTCTGGTATGACGGGGAGTTGTTTGCTTTAGGGTTGGTAGAGCTGTGCAATAGATTTGATTTCGACGGCATTCTTGTAAGTTTACATGGACATTCGCCAGATTGGAGAGATAAGGTTATCTCATTTAAAGAGCTGGAGGAGGGTAGACAGGAGCTTGTTTTCGAGGACAGACAGGAGTTGCATTCATGGACCGATCTTCCGATGGTGAAGTATTTTGACAAAGCGGCATTAAAAAATATTGATGACATTGACATTGACAATGATGTGCCGGATGTGATTGATTACATACCAGTATCACAGAACCTCTACTTTAAAATTGACAAAGATCATCCTTTCGACATTTTTGTTTTTCTAAGGGAAATGGTAGGCAATACATACTCCATTCACGGAGAGATAACCTCACCTTTTGATTATCTGCTAGATTTGCTGGGTTATGAGCAAGGTCTTATATCGCTGATAATGAATCCTGAAAAATGCAAGCAGATTTTACAGAAGTTTACTGATGGAATTACAAAACTGGCAGTTGAGATGTGCAAATATGACATTGATGCAATAAAGATATCCTCACCCTTTGCCGGTATGGGTTTCATCTCTCCCGAGCATTATCAGGAGTTTGTACTCCCTTATGAGAGCCAGTTCATTAAAAAAGTAAGGGAAGCCGGGAAGCATGTATACATTCATACATGTGGCCATATAGACGACAGACTTGAACTTATGCAGCTATCCGGAGCGTCAGGTCTCGAATGTCTCGACCCTGAACCGGTTGGAAATGTAGATCTTAAAGACGCTTTCAACAGAATCGGCGACAAAATGTTTATCAAGGGAAACATTGATTCTGTAAACTCTCTGCTTTACGCAAGTAATGAAAAAGCAGAAGAGGATGTTTTGAAAATCATAGAGACAGGAAAAAGTGGCAAAGGTTTTATTCTCAGTACTGCATGTTCTATTGCACCAATGGTTACTGAAGAGAGACTTCATATCCTCTCAAAGCTGGCAGAAAGTGCAGGGAAATACAGTTGACAGAGAAGGATTTCTTAGGACAGATTAAGAAACGAGCTTATAATAAGATAGATTAGTCCCGAAACAACCAATGTTGCAGGAATTGTGAAGATCCAGGCAATAACGATATTTTTTGCTGTGGCCCACCTCACAGAAGCAAGACCCTTTGTCATACCAACACCAATAATTGAACCAGTGATAGTATGGGTGGTACTTACTGGTATTCCTCCAAGTGACGCACCTATCAATGTTATAGCCCCAGCTGTTTCTGCACAAAAGCCCTGGACAGGTTTTAACTTTGACAGACCATCACCAAGGGTCTTTATTACCCTCCAGCCACCTGCTAGAGTACCCATTGCAATTACAAAATGGCAAGAGAGCACTATCCAAAGAGGAACATGGAACCCAAGGTTTGGATCATACAGATAAGTGGATATAAAATCGCTGGAGCCAGCCACACTAAAAAGCAAAACTGCAATTATTCCCATTGTCTTCTGGGCATCGTTTCCACCATGTCCAAGACTAAAAATCGCAGAAGAGAAGAGCTGAAGCACTTTGAATGCACCTTCTACTTTCAGGGGATGTCTGTTTTTGAAAATCCTCATTGTTAATGCCATCATAATAAATCCTAATATTACTCCAATAAGTGGCGAAAGGACAATGAAGAGACCAATTTTGATAATTCCGGTAGATATAAGAGCAGTACTTCCATAGGAGAACCAGACAGGTCCTATAAGACCACCTATTAATGCATGAGATACACTGATAGGCATTCCAAAATGGGTACAAGCCCATACCCATACAATGGCTCCAATTAGAGCAGATAATATAACATATGGGTTAACAACACTCGGATCAACGACACCTTTTCCGATTGTGTTTGCAACATGTAATCCAAATATAAGAAAGGCAGCAAAGTTCCAAAATGCAGCCCATGCTACAGCAGCATTGGGAGATAGAACCTTTGTGGAAACGATTGTTGCTATCGAATTAGCAGCATCGTTCATCCCATTAAGAAAGTCAAAAAGAAGAGCTATTACTATAGCAATTATAACTACTGTTAACATATTGTTATAATTAAGCCAGTTTTACTATGATCGAACGAATACTGTCGCTGATATCTTTTGCTCTGTCAGTAGTATCTTCCAGACTCTGAACGATATTCTTATGTTTAACCAGTTCAATTGCGTCTTTCTCATTTTCAAAAAGGAAACAATTGAAGTTCTCATACAGGTCGTCTACTTTATGTTCGATTTCCTTGATTTTTCTGCATCTTTTTACAGCCTCATTACTCTTTTTTGAAATCTGTTCAAGGTCATTTACAATTGTCTGGAGAATTTTTGCATCCTCTACAATAAAATCAATTATTGTAATTAGGTCCTTATAAATAGTCTTTGGTTTGTACATTACCTGCTTTCTTGCGGCATCGTGGATGAAATCAAGGAATGTGTCAATTCTGGATGCCAGTATGTGGATATCCTCCCTGTCGAACGGGGTGACAAACGTTTTGTTAAGTTCGTCGTAGATAGTGGCTGTTATCTGGTCTCCTTTAGTTTCAAGACTACTTATTTTCTTGTGATACTCCTTTTGTACTTCATAATTACTCTCAAGAAAAAGAGATCTTAGGTCTTCGGCTGCTTCATTAATATTCTCCAGTTGAGCAATGAAAAGAGGGTAGAATTTCTTTTCCTTGACAATAAAAAACTGAAATATCCTATCAATTTTCATACTATATATTATTTGTGACAAAAGTAAGTTTAGTCCATAAATATAGTTTAAATTGATATGATATTTCCTAAAATGTTAACAAAACCGTAACAAAAAAACTACTTTCATCCTTTAATCAGTTGGAGACTTCTTTTAATGAATTTGCTCAGTTCTTCGCCCTTTAGCATGCCGTTTGATAGTAATGCCAGATCTGTCACCTCCCTTATCAGGTCATTCTCCTTGCCGAATTTATTCAGTAGTGATTTTCTCTCCTCTTTTATTTTTTCAATGGTATCTTCCAGACTTTTTCTTTCATCTTTGATTGAAGTTTCAATTTCCTCGTCCTTAATGTCTTTTGTCTTCTCCTTAATAGAAGAAAGCTTAGCCTGAGGTTCAGAAATTCTGTCGGATAGCTCCTTGATTGTTTCAGTTATAGATTCATTCTTTATGTCAAGGATTTTCTTAACCAATGGATGACTGTGATTTATTGTAATAGTGTAAGATTCGGGTAGTGAACCGTAAAAATTCATCCCTCCGTTCAGAGCCGACATCTCCCTATATCTTCTCATAAATTCTGATTGAGTTATAAGTACAGCTCCATCTTTCTCATCAAGATTCTCAATTGCAAAATTGTAATGAGGGCCGGAAGGGAGAGCTGCTTCAAATGCATTTGAAATGTCTGTCACATCATCCTGGGTGATATCCGGCTTTGAGATATCCTCCTTCTGTATGAGCTTGTCAATATGGTCAGAATCGACTCGGGCAAAAGTAGAATCTTTGAATTTTGACTCCAATAGATTTACAAAATGAGCATCCAGCTGACTGTCAAACAGTAGTACGCCATAACCCCTGTTTTTTGCAGACTCTATAAATGTATACTGATCCTCCTTATTTGTAGAATAAAGGTATATCAGGCGTTTGTTTTTATCTGTCTGGGCAGGCTCAATTGCGGTTTTGTACTCATCATAGCTAAAATACCTGTTATCGGTGTTCTTCAAGAGAGAAAATTTCTCTGCACGTTCGCAGAACTTCTCATCTGAAAGCATTCCGTACTCTATGAATAGTTTTAGATTGTCCCACTTATCCTCAAGACCTTTTCGGTCATCTTTAAATAGCTCATCTAGTCTGTCAGCTACTTTTTTTGTAATATGGCTGGAAATCTTTTTAACATTGGAATCTGATTGAAGATAACTTCTGGATACATTAAGAGGAATGTCAGGTGAATCTATCACTCCGTGAAGCAGAGTAAGGAAATCCGGAACGATGTTTTCTACGGAATCAGTTACAAATACTTGATTGCAATATAGTTGTATCTTGTTTCTTGAAATTTCCAGCTTCTCCTTTATCTTTGGGAAATAAAGGATGCCTGTAAGATTGAAAGGGTAATCAACGTTAAGGTGGATATAGAACAGAGGGTCCTCCTGCATTGGGTAGAGTTCTCTGTAGAAATTCATGTAGTCCTCCTCTTTGAGTTCACTTGGTTTTCGTGTCCACAAAGGATTTGGGTTGTTGATTATTTTATTATCCTTGCCGAACTCAATTTCTATAGGGAGGAATTTGCAGTATTTGTTAAGAAGCATATTGATTTTACTCTCCTGAGCATACTCCTTTGATTCATCGTCAAGATGAAGGATTATATCTGTCCCTCTATCTTTTCGTTTTCCCTTGGTAATATGATATTCAGGATTACCCTCGCAACTCCACTTAACCGGTTCTGCACCCTCTTTCCAGGAAAGAGTCTGTATCTCCACTTTTTTTGACACCATAAAAGCTGAATAGAATCCAAGTCCAAAGTGTCCTATGATATTGTTTAGCTGATCTTTGTATTTGTCTAGAAACTCTCCGGCACTTGAGAAGGCTATCTGATTGATATACTTCTGAACCTCCTCTTCTGTCATACCTATGCCATTGTCACTGACAGTTATTGTTCCCTTCTCCGGATCTGAAGAGACCTTTATCCTGAGATCTCCTGTCTCTCCTTTGAAATCACTTGTTCTTGATATAGCCTTAAGCTTCTGAGTTGCATCTACTCCGTTAGAGATTAACTCTCTTAAAAATATCTCATGATCGGAATAGAGAAATTTTTTGATAATAGGAAAGATGTTTTCCGTAGTTACTCCTATAGTACCTTTTTGCATAATATCTGACTTTAAATTGATTTATATTTATATCAGAACAAAATCAAAAGCTGTACCAAAGAGTCATAAGTGACAAAAGCCTGACAAATTATCAGTCTTTTTCAAAAAAAACAAGAATCATCTTAATAAGGTTTAATATCTCCTCGTTACTCTTGAGTGTCTCTATGGGAAATCCCAGTACAACAGACTTGTATGTTCCTTTGTATGCAACACCTGCTGAGATGTTGTTGTCTGAGTATCTGAAAATTGTCCATGCATCTGTTCCTACAGGTTCTATGCCATCTGGAGTTTCCACACAATACGACATTTCATTGGGTGTTGTATAAAAAGAAAAGTTGCTTTCAAATGGGTAGGGGCTAGGTGCAGATTTTACCTCTCCCGTTTTACTTGCAAAGTTGGTCCTCCACTGATATTTAAGGGTATGTGTTGCAAATTGTTTGCTCTCTTCGTCCATATTCATGCTATCCCATATGTCGGTGGCAACATTTGCTCCGGAAACTATAATATTCCCTCCGGTGGCAGTGAATTCATTTATTGCAAGTTGTAGATCCTTTGGAAAAACCTCATACCTTGGAGGGTTTACGCCTCTCCCTATCTGAGTCTTTATCTGTTTACCCATTATGAAATCGACTATTTTATAATCGCAAAGACTAACATTGAGACTTGTTACGGCATCCCTGCTGCAGGAGACAAAACTGTAGCCTGCATTGGCAAACGCCTTGCCATGTACATATGGGTAATCGAACGTGTTACCTGCAATAACCCTGGTTTCGTAGTCAGCATAAGAAGACCCGAATCCCGGTGAATCGTCGTCCATCCAAGGTATCTCTCTTCTGTGCTCATACTGGCTGCCTATGTATGAAAAATCCTTGATATATGGTACACCATGATCTATATAATCCCTGAAACCACCCATTGTTGTATCTTTTGTGGCATAGCTGGAGGCTGCAGATAATCTGTCAAAGCCATTTACAATAAGTACTTTGCCTTTTTCTGCAGGTGCCTGATAAACAGAGAGTATCTCTGATGGGAAGCTCTCACCACCATCGTTGACGGCTGTAACTTTATAACTGTAGATTTTTCCGCTCTCTATCTCTGAAGAAAAGGAATCTACATTCACTAACTTCCCATTGTCGAAACCACCTTTGTCCACTCTTGTATAAACTACGTATTTTGTCGCCTTTGCTGTTGGTTCGAGTGGATCTGTCACATCTTTCCAGGTAAGGGTGACAATTCCATTATTTGTCGATGCAGACATATTTTTTACCGGAAGTGGCTGAATAACATACTCTTTGCCATGGGAATAGCTCAGATACTTAAGGAATCCCTTGTATATTGCCCTGCTCACTGTAAATCTGAAGTTAGGATCAAGCCCGTACCTCATATCTGCAAAATTCTGATGAGATAGCAGTTCCAGAAGCATTGTCGGAACCTTTGGAGTTCTGGACTCTGAGTAAGACCTGTCCCATATTCCTCTTCTCTGCCAGATTGGTTCATATGTCGCCCTTATATCGTCCACTATTTGCGATTGTATTATGTCTGTAAGATATCGGTTGTTGAAACGGGGCTCTCCATTAGGAAACTTGTCCTTATCATTGGAAAATCTGGTATAGATTCCAAGTGTACCTATTATGGAATCGTTTCGTGTTGTTCCTGCATCTGTATGAAATGCAAATGCCATGTCTACAGGTATATTGAGCCCATTCTCATCCGGATTGTTTCTTGAACCTCCGCTTAAGACATTTACCCATCTTCCTCTGGACATATAGTCATCATTATAGTCATTGGCATTTTTGTTAGGAGAGTAAATAGTGTCAGAAAAACCTGCCCATTGAAGCCAGTATCTTGATCCCTCTGTATACTTTGGATATCCGCTTGTAATAGGTTTGACATCTATCGGAACCACAATTTTCTTTATGGGTTCTGTAGATGAGCTAGGTCTGTTCAGTTCTGAGCCGGTTTCTGCGGGGTTCCTTGCTATCAACCCTTCTCCTCCGCCAAATTTAACTGCATCTGCCGTAACTATTTCTCCTTTTTTTGCAGCAGAATTTGACAACTCTACAAAGCAATTAGGATCTGTTCCTTCATTGAATTCAAAAGTTCCCAGATAAATCCAGGTTCCTCCACCCATTTTTTGATTTACCCTGAATTTTGTTTGTCCCCCCGCATGATGAACGGTATAACTTGCGTTCTGAGTACTGTTTGAGAATGACTGATATGACACATATACAGCGTATTCGCCACTTTTTGGAATTTTTGGTGTCCATGCAGCAAAGCTCTGGTCACCCTTTTTCAAACCTTCTATAAAACGGGCAGTACCATATGTAAAAGGATTCTCACCACTAATATAGCTCTCTTTTATGTGTTTAAACCCCGGCAATGTAGAAGCAGACCATGAAGTATTTACAGAACTCTCTGAATAGCCTGAATTTGGCATGTCATTATCTACAATCACCTCCTCCTTTTGTGAGTCACGCTCTCTTGGCAACATAACAATTGCTCCTGCATTTTCGAGCATCGGAACCAGAAATGGAAGAACATAAGATTGAGTATAGAGGTCCTCTACTGTCTGAAAAATTCTGGCTCTCTGCCACTCCCAGCGTAAAAGCTTTTGTTCATAGTAGTATCCGTGACTTTGCCAGATTGCCAGATGATTGTCTTGAAGACCCTTGTCTATTGCGAATGGACGTGACTCTTTACCAATCAGGTTTATGATAAGCTCACTTTTTTTAACACGTTTCTTTCGTTTCTGTTTTTCTGTAATTTTGGACTTATTAAATTGTGGAACAAAGTCTTCAATTAATGAACCATTGCTGTAAATAGATATTTTGAAGTTTTTATACTCCCGGGGCAACAGTGCCTTAACAATGCTGTATGTTTTGCCTATTGTTGATTCTCTGAAGGGGTACTCCGACAGAGGAGTAGAAAAGTATAATGCAAGAGTGTTTTTAGTCTTTAATGCGGAATCTACCGTAATTTTACCAACTACAAAAGCACTTGGTTTGAAAAATTTTTGCAAAGAGTCAGCAATTGGTTTAAATATCTCTTTGTCTAGTGTTTGTGCAGATATTACGCTAGAAAAAAGCAGAGAAATTACAATTTGCAGAGTTATGACAAACCTTTTCATTTTTTCTTGTTTTAATCGCCAAAAGTAATCAAATTTGCGGTATTATTAATGCACTATTAAATAATAGAGAGATGAAACAGAAGCTGAACCTGGCAAATCTGCCCACAAAAATTGAAAAGTTAAACAGACTTTCTCTGGAGTGGAAAACAAATCTATATGTAAAAAGAGATGATCAGACCGGAAGCGAAATGTCCGGAAATAAGATAAGAAAACTCGAATACGCACTAAAGGAAGCACTTGATAATAACAGTGATACAATTATCACTTGTGGAGGTATACAGTCCAACCATTGTAGGGCCACGGTAGCTGCAGCAACAAAACTGGGACTAAAGGCGATTGTCCTGCTAAGAGTAAGCGAAAAACCCAAGATAGAAGGTAACTACTTTCTCGATAAGCTTTTTGGAGCAGAAATAAGGTTTTGTACACCGGAAGAGTACAAAAGTTCCAGAAACGAGTTAATGAAAACAATTGCCGATGAGATTAGTGAAAATGGGGGTAAGGCATACATTGTTCCCGAAGGTGCCTCCTATGGAACAGGGACCCTTGGTTATTACGAATGCTTTATGGAGATTATTGCACAGGAAAAGGAGATGGGAGTTGTCTTTAACACTATTGTTGTAGCTGTAGGGTCTGGTGGTACTTATGCCGGACTTTACCTTGCAAATAAATTTCTTAAGTTGGGAAAAAGAGTGATTGGAATGGCCGTATGTGACAATGAAGAGTATTTTAAGAATGTTGTTTATAACATTGCTCAAGAGGCACTTCCTCACATTGGAGAGGAGATAGACATAGATAGATGTGACATAGAAATCAATGACAAATATGTTGGAATTGGTTATGCCTTGAGCAGACCGGAAGAGCTCGCTTTTATTGCTGAAGTTGCAAAAAAGGAGGCACTTGTGCTTGATCCGGTCTACACTGGCAAAGCTATGTATGGATTGTATAACGAACTCAAACAATCAACAATCCCAAAAACAGGAAACATATTGTTTATCCACACAGGAGGTCTGTTCGGACTGTTTCCAAAACAGGAACAATTTGGATTTTAGAAATTTAGAAATTAAGTTTTACAGATTATTCCTTCATGTAACCGTAAAATATATCTGTTGACGGAATGAAAGTCTCTTTTACAGTTCTGGGACTGATCCATCTTACCAGATTGAACTCTCCACCTGCCTTATCGTTGGTTCCGGAACCCCTTGATCCTCCGAAAGGTTGTTTTCCTACAACTGCCCCTGTTGGTTTGTCGTTAATGTAAAAGTTACCTGCGGCATATCTTAATTTAGTGCAGATATCTACAACAGAAAGTCTGTTTTGACCAAATACTGCACCGGTAAGTCCATATGGCGATGTTGTGTCACAAAGTTCAATTGCTTTATCAATGTCCTTATCTTTATATACATAAGTAGTAAGAACCGGGCCGAATATCTCTTCTTCCATGCTTTTGAAATGGGGATTTGTAGTTTTGATAAAAGTTGGCGAGACAAAATAACCTTCCGACTTGTCATATGTACCTCCGAAAATAATGTCAGCTTCCAGAGACTCTTTAGCATAATCTATATATGTGACAATATTATCAAAGGATGCTTCGTCAATAACAGCATTAATGAAGTTGTCATGATCTCTTACGTCACCCAACTTCACAGATTCAGAAATTTCAATCATTTCATTCTTAATCTCTTCCCATAGAGAAGATGGTATATACATTCTTGATGCCGCAGAACATTTTTGTCCCTGATATTCAAATGCACCTGAGAATGCAGCAACTGCAACCTCTCTTGGTTTTGCAGAGGGGTGGACAAAAATGAAGTCCTTTCCTCCAGTCTCTCCGACCAGTCTTGGATATGATTTGTATTTGCCAAGTTTTTCACCAATTTCTCTCCATAGAGAGTTGAATGTGTTGTTGGACCCTGTAAAGTGAATACCGGCAAGCTCTGGAGAGTTTAAAATATTTTTTCCGATGAGTGCGCCGCTGCCTGGTAGAAAGTTTACAACACCTTCAGGAATACCAGCTTCCATAAAAACCTTCATCAGATAATAATTTGATAGAACAGATGTAGATGCAGGTTTCCAGATAGTTGTATTCCCCATCATTACTGGAGCCATATTAAGATTAGATGCAATTGAAGTGAAATTGAAAGGACTTACAGAAAATACAAACCCTTCCAATGCCCTGTATTCCATTCTATTAAGTTGATTAAAGGATGATATTGGCTGGGTTTTGTAAATCTCGGCAGCAAAAGATATGTTGAATCTTAGAAAATCTATTGTCTCGCAAGCTGCATCTATCTCTGCCTGGTATATGTTTTTGCTCTGTCCAAGCATTGTAGCTGCATTTATGGTTGCCCTGTACTTTGTAGCAAGAAGTTCAGCAACCTTGAGCAGTATGGATGCCCTGGTAGCCCAGTTCTGGTCAGACCATATTTTATGGGCCGCTTTTGCTGCGTCTATTGCCATCTTTATCTCTTTCTCTCCTGCTTTATGGTATATTGCAAGTGTATGGGAATGTTTGTGAGGCATTACTATTTTTGCAGTATCACCTGTATAGATTTCTTTACCTCCAATAATCAGAGGAATTTCAATTACTTCTGAGCTTTGTCTTTTAAGCTCCTTGTCAAGAGCCTCCCTCTCAGGACTCTTTTTAAGATAGCTCAAAATAGGCTCATTATTGGGAAAAGGGAAATTATAAATGGAATTATTCATAAATTTATATTGATAATTTGTTAATGATGCAACAAAGATAAATAGATATCGTTTAATTAGCAGAAGATAACTTATGATAACAGACTTTAATTTTAAAGACTCAAGAGATAGGAAGAGTGAAGAGGTAATTTATGATGAGTGTCATAAAAGACTCTATTACACAAGCTTACGTATAGTTAACAACTCTATGGACGCAGAGGAGATAATGCATGATACACTGTTGACATATTTCAGAAAGGGGATGGTTTTTCAGTCTGTAAAAGAGAGAAATAGTTGGCTTACAAGAGTTTGTATTAATCTCTCAATTGACAGGTTAAGGAAACATAAATCTGAAAGCCTTTTGTTGAACTCCAAAGAGCTAAAGGCAGAGGAAATGGATGAAGAGCTGGTGGAAAGTTATAGCTTTAAGGGAATTACTGTTGAACAGGTGAGGAAGGCCCTTAACAATCTGGCCGCAGGATACAGACTAATATTGTCACTTCATCTTTTTGAAGGATATGATTACGAAGAGATTGCACAAATTACACAACTAAAGGAAGTTTCCATTAGATCGCAGTATATAAGGGGAAAAGCAAGACTGATTGATGAGTTAAAATCACAAAGAAACTAAATGAATAAGGAGAAAATGATATGGACGAGTTAAAAAATTTCACAGACAAATTCAGAGAAGAGTTCGAAAATGACCCTCTGCCACAGAACCACAAGGAGAGGTTTATGTTAAAACTTAAAAGAGATAGCAGAAGAAATGTAAATTCAAATAGAAACCGGCAGATAATGTTCTATTTTGCAGCTGCATCAGTTGCTCTGTTCCTCATATTTACACCTGTCATAAACATAAACAAATTCTTTAACAAGGGGAAAATGGATGTTAGTGACTATACAGGAATACTTGAGGATAGGAGTAAGAGTGTTGTAAAACTGGCAGAGAGTCTTAATCCTAATGATAAGGCTATGGTATTAAGCACTCTGGATCAGCTGACATTTGAAGCAGTATCATTTGAATCTCAACTACCAGAAGGTATAGTGAATGGAGAGAGGACAGAGTTGATTAAAAATTACTATGCACCCAAAATTGAGGGTGTGGACAAACTGGAAGAGTACGCCAGATTACTTAAGAATCAATAATTATGCATAATTATATAATTAAAAACGAAATTAACACTTAGTATTATGAGAAAAATTCTAACAACGGTCGCGATATTGTTATTCGGAATTACAATTTTTGCGCAAACTACAACAAAAGCATTCGTAGCAAATTCATTTAATGGTATTTCAGCCGGAGGCATCTACGAAATAGAGTTGATAAAAGCAGCAGCTGAATCTGTAGTAGTTGAGACAGACAAAGAGATCATGCCATATGTAGAAGTAAAGGTAGTCAAGGGTATACTCACTTTTAATCTGGACAACGACAGAATGCCTTCGAGACTCAAACATAATATGGGACCAATCAAAGCAAAGGTTACAATGAAGGATGAACTTGCTATGCTCTCATTATCAGGTGCTTCAAGCTTTTATACAGCATCTGTTTTTTCTCCAAAAAGCTTTAGTGCCCAGATCAGCGGAGCATCAAATGCCAAAGGTCTGAACATCGTGAGTGAAACAGCAGTAATCAAAGTAAGTGGTGCCTCAACATTAAGCATAAAAGGCAAGGCAGCCGACGGCTCATATGAATTCTCCGGAGCATCTGTTGCTACCATTAACCAGGACATGGAAAAATTAAGAATTGAATGCAGTGGAGCCACAAAACTGGAGTTCACAGGAAAAGCAGTTTCTGTTGATATCGAGTGTTCTGGAGCTACATATTCAAAATTTAACGGTGAATGCGAGACAATGAATGCAGAGATATCCGGAGCTTCAAAGTTTGATGCATTCGGTTTTAAAGTCAACGAGATGATCATAGAAGTTATGGGAGTCTCTTCGGCTAAGATTTTTGTTAATAAGAGCATAGAAGCAGAAACCTCTGGAGGATCTTCCATAGTCTATAAGGGATCTCCGGTAGTGAAGAATATTGACATCAGTTCTGTTTCCTCATTCAGAAAAGCAGATTGATAATCTAAATATATTATCTTTATAGAAAATTTATAAAGATAATATGAATTATAAAAAATTACATCAGGATGCCTTTGTGCTTGATTCCCACTGTGACACACCTTTGAGATTATTTGAAGGGGTTAATCTGGGGGAGAGGTCGGCAGAAGGGCATTTTGATTTTGCAAGGATGAAGGAGGGTGGTCTGGATGCCGCCTTTTTCGCAATCTATACTTCAAACAAGATGGAAGCTGATGCTGCAACAAGAAAGGCTCTTCAGCTAATCGCCCGTACATACGATTCCATTGATGAGAATCCCGATAAAGTAGCAATAGCACTAAGTGTAGAAGATGCATTTGAATTGAAAGAGAGAGGTTTGGGTGCAATTTTCTTCGGAATGGAAAATGGTTTACCTATCCAGAAAGACCTCAGTCTTCTGAGACTTTTTTACGATATGGGAGTAAGATATATGACGCTCACCCATGCCGGCAACAATGAAATCTGTGACTCATGTGCCACTAAGGAGAAGAGATGGAACGGACTCAGTCCTTTTGGAAAGAAGGTTGTAAAGGAGATGAATAGACTTGGAATGGTTATAGATGTATCTCATATTTCGGATGATTCTTTCTACGATGTACTCAAATATTCAAAAAAGCCAGTTGTTGCAACACACTCCTGTTGCCGGGCAATTGCAGATCTTCCAAGAAATATGACCGACCAGATGATAAAAGATCTGGCAGAACATGATGGAGTGATACAGATTAATTTCTACCCACCCTTTTTAAATAAGGAATATGCAGACATCTTCTGGCCCCTTAGTGATGCTTTTGAAGAGGCTCTTGAAAACTTCAAGAAGAATCCAAAAAAATTCAAAAGCCAGTTAGATGAGGCTAAAGAGAGGATGTTTGCTATTAAAAGGCCTTCATATAAAGAGGTTGTGGATCACATAGATCACGTTGTAAAACTGGTAGGAGCAAACCATGTTGGTCTGGGCTCAGATTTTGACGGAATTGAGGTAACTCCGGAAGGTTTGGAGGGTGTGCATAAAATGCCGTTAATTACCAAAGAGCTCGTGGAGAGGGGATATTCTGAAAGTGATATAAGAAAAATTCTTGGAGGAAATTTTCTAAGGGTTCTGGATTTGAATTTTTAATTTTAAAAGTATGACTAAAATTGCGTTAATTACAGGAGCAACATCGGGGATAGGAGAGGCAACTGCCCAATTACTGGCTAAGGAGGGTTACAATTTAATAATTACAGGCAGAAGAACAGCGACACTTACTTCTGTAGCTTCAAAACTGGAAAAAAATTTCAGAATAAAAGTTCTGCCTCTCAGTTTTGATGTAAGAGAACTTAATCAGGTAGAACATTATTTGGGTAACCTGCCGGAGCCATGGAACGAAATAGATGTGTTGGTGAACAACGCAGGTCTGGCTGTAGGGCTGAGTCCCATAAACCAAGGGACAATAGATGATTGGGAGAGGATGATAGATACAAATATCAAAGGGTTGTTATATGTAAGCAAAATTGTTTCCAACATAATGATTAACAGGGGAGGTGGTCAGATAATCAACATAGGATCAATTGCAGGAAAAGCTGTTTATCCTAATGGAAATGTTTATTGTGCTTCAAAACACGCTGTTGACGCACTCTCAAGAGGCATGATGATGGATCTGCACTCACATAATATAAGAGTTTCTCAGGTATGTCCGGGTGCAGCAGAAACGGAATTTTCTCAAGTTCGTTTTAAAGGAGATTCGGAAAAAGCAGCAAATGTATACAAGGGCTTTACTCCTCTTACGGCCAAAGATATTGCCGATGTAATTCTTTTCATCGTGAAGGCACCGCCTCATGTTAACATAAGTGATGTTACAGTAATGCCGACAGCTCAGGCATCTGTGTCGATAATTCACAAAACGCTATAGACTAGCAAAAAATTAATTAAGCCAACCAGCTGTCTTAAATATCTGATCAAGTTTGCTGGCAGTAAGTTCTCTGTCTCTGTCGTTTCGGTTAGAAAAGAAGAGATAGAGAATTTTCTTTTCCGGATATCGCCCTGCGTAAATCTGAAAACCTCCGTTATCTCCTGTATGATATACTTTTACGGGAAAACCAGGTTTTTCCTGAATAAACCATCCGTAACCATATGAGGTGTAAGGAATATCAGGAATGTTGATTTTTGCTGTGTGGGCTTCATTTTTTGACTTGTTGCTGATTAATTTGTCGGTTCTCAGAGCTTTTTCCCATTCTGCAAACTCCCTGACAGATGTGTAAAGGCCTCCATCAGCCTTGGTTGCAAAGAATGACTCCTCTCCATAATCAAACTCATTGTATTTATTTGCTATGCTATCATAGAGGTAACCATGGGACATATGGGGAATAATTTTATCAGCTTCAAAATATGTGGATTCATCCATTCCTGAAAGGGAAAAAATCCTTTCTCTCATAAACCGGTCAAAAGGAATTCCTGAAGCCTTCTCAATTATGGTATACATTAACTGAAATGTTGGGTTCATGTATTCATATGAAGTTCCGGGTTCAAAATTTAGTTTGTCTAAGTTCTCAAGGTATGAGTATGACTCTACATCAGTTGCTGTTGTAACGAATTTCCGGTCTGTTCTGTCTCTGGAATCCGGTATCCCGGAAGTATGAGACAACAGATGCCTGATTGTAATTTTATTGAAAAAATCTGCCTTGATATTTGGGAACCATTTTTTTACAGAATCATCAAGAGAAAGTTTTCCCTCTTCTGCCAGCATTATTATAGCAACAGCAGAAAATTGCTTCGAAACCGATGCAATATTAAAGAATATGTTCCCATCAATTGGTGTTAAGTTGTCCATGTCTGCTATTCCGTATCCTTGTTCGAAAATTATGGAATCACCCTTCATTATAAGGACAGCGGCTCCTGGTTCATTTTCTGGATAGAGAGAACGAAATAGTGAATCAACTTGTTTCAGAGCAGTAGTGTCACTGTCTTTAATATCTGAACTACAGGATTGCATAACTAATACAAATAAAGTGAATAAAATGGTTAAATTTCTCATAATAAGAGAGTTGTTAAATATTATAACATAATAGTTACTCGCTGTAACAATGTGATTACATTAGTTGAATACCAAGCTTTAATCTTAATGTGTTAAGAGCCTCAGATGAAAACCTGTCTATATTTCTTTGACGGTCCCCGATAAATGTCACTCTTCTGCTTTCACAAAAATCCGGGCCGGCAACAGCTATCCAAAGAGTACCTACGGGTTTATCAATAGTTCCTCCGTCGGGCCCGGCAATACCGGAAGCAGCTACTGCATAATCGGTTTTCAAAAGTCTCCTGACTCCCGATGCCATCTCAAGAGCACACTCACTGCTAACTGCCCCAAACTTCTCTATGATACCCCTGTCAACATCTAAAAGATCGAATTTTACATCGTTGTCATAAGATATTACCGATCCTTTGTAGATATCGGAGGCTCCGGGTAAAGATGTTATCAAAGATGCAATTTTACCACCAGTGCAAGACTCTGCAGTAGACAATGTACATGATATTTTTCTAAGGTGCCTTGATATTACCTGTTCCAGAGTGTCATCATCTTCACCGTAAAGAGAATTTCCGAGAATTTTTTTGAGATCTTCCAGAAGGGGTTTTACTGTTGCTTCGGCATCTTCTTCTGTCCCACCGTATATTGAAAGACGTAACCTGACTCCTGAAAGTGGGTTTGGCAAGTATGCCAGTTTTACAACATCGGGTAATTCATCTTCCCATTTTTCAATGAGACTGGCGAGGAGAGATTCTGGAATCCCAAATGTTGAGAGACTCTTATGAAAAATTGCCTCTGTACTATTGAGAGACTCAATTTTCTTAATTACCTGGGGTAAAAGAGCAGCCATCTCGTAAGGAACTCCAGGGAGTGAAAATAAAAGACTTTGAGACAAGCCCCCATTTTTTGATATTGAAAACATCATTCCCGGTGCTGTTCCCAAGGTGTTTTTCAAGACAGTACAACATTCAGGTACAAGAGCCTGATCACGATTCAGGACAGATAATCCAATACCTCTTTTTCTGCAAATTTCTTCAATAATTTCAAGCTGATCATGGTCATAGCGGAATTCCGTGCATCCACTCAGCTTTGCAAGCGCGGCCTTGGTTATGTCGTCCTTTGTCGGGCCAAGTCCGCCGGTTACTATTACTATATCAGACAGGCTTAAGCATCTCTCTATATTTGAAATAATGTCAGATTCCTTATCAGAGACCGAAATCATAAAATCAACCTTAACACCAAGTTTGTTAAGCTCTTTTGAGATGAAAGATGAATTAGTGTCAATAATCTGGCCAATGAGAATCTCATCACCAATTGTACAAATGGTTGCATTCAACATAGGAATAGCTATTTTGAAATCTTTTTCAAAATGGACTTTACCAGACCCGGTCCATTGTATATGAATCCTGTATATATCTGGACAAGAGAAGCACCTGCATCAATCATCTGTATTGCCTGACCAGGAGTGATTATTCCACCGACACCAATAATTGGCAGTTGTCCTCCTGTTTTCTTATTGATATACTTTATAATTTCAAGGCTTCTTTCAAACAAAGGTGCTCCACTTAGCCCTCCATCGCCTATCGAGTCAACCAGCTCCTTTGAGGATATAAGATTCTCCCTTTTGGTAGTAGTATTGGTTGCTACAATCCCGTCAAGACCAGAAACCAAAATAAGTTCAATTATTTCGTCCATTTGTTCAAATGTCAGATCGGGTGAAATTTTTAACAATATTGGCCGGTATTCATCATAATACTTCCTCAGGGTTGTAAGCTTATCAACTATCTCAGCCAAAGATGTGATATCTTGTAATTTAGTCAACCCCTTTACATTCGGGCAAGAGACATTAATTGTAAAATAATCAACGAAATCATATAGTTGTGCAAATGACCTTTCGTAGTCATTTGGAGCCTGCTCATTGGGACAAGAGGTACTTTTGCTAATATTGCCACCTATAACAACCTTAGGCTTTCTCTTTTTAATGGACTTAACGGCATACTTTATTCCTTTGTTATTTATGCCCATCCTGTTAATTATGGCACTGTCTTCTAACAGCCTGAAACATCGAGGTTTTGGATTACCCATTTGCTCTTTTGGTGTAAGTGAACCTATCTCGATAAAGCCAAACCCAAAGTTTGCAAGGTCATTGTAAATCTGCCCGTTTTTATCGAATCCTGCAGCAAGTCCTACTGGGTTTTCAAATCTAAGTCCGAATACCTCCCGTTCCAGGTTATCTCTTTTATATGTATAGAAAAATCTAAGGATTGCTCCGGAAAATGGAATATATCTCAGAAAAAAAAGCAGGTTCAACATTATTCTGTGAGAAGTCTCAGGAGAAAATGCGAATAGTATTGGTTTGATCAGTTTGAACATTTTATTAAGAAATTTCCGCAAAGGTAGAAATTAATCTACATGAATTTAATCTTTAGCAGGAAAGTACTCGGAGAAGGTATTATCTGAGTAGACGAATATCATCTTCTTCAGAATCCTTTTTTTGTCGTCATCTGTTAATGAAATTTCTTTTACGAGATTCTCAGGAGGTTCAGATTTTTTAACTTCCGGGCTAAAAAGTGTGTAATCAGAAATTTGAGGTGCTGCTACTATCTCTTGTTTTATTTCTGGTTTAAGAGAGGATTGTTCTTTATACATTTTCCCTTTTCCTGTAATTAGCCATTCTGCATTCAAGGAGGGAAACTTAAGAAGCAGTTTCTGAATAAAGTCAAAACCGGGTTTGTTTCTTCCCGACAGAATATGAGACAATCCGGAACGTTGGATGCCTATAATCTCTGATAATCTAGCTGGAGATAGCTGCTCAAGGGTTAAAAATTGCTGTAAACGGTCTTTCATAATTGTAAACTTATAGTTCTACAAATGTAATCAATAATATCGTTACAAATGTAATCATTTAAAAATTTACATATGTAACACAACTTGGACAAATACTATGGGATTATTCTTTATTACAGAGTATTATCATTAATATTGATCAACTCTTTAAATACAACAATCAATACTCTATATAAATATCATAAAGTACTCGTAAATAAGCATATATAGCAGATTATTTATATTAAATCCAATGTTTTGCATATAAATAAACAAAATGACTATTATCTATATGAATTATTACTATATATAAAATGCATAAAACACAGAGTTTCAATTGTATAAAGTATTGTTTTGTTATTTTTCCGGTTGGTTAGATTAATAAACAAAAACAATTCGAAATAAACAATAATAGGAGGATATAAGTGTACATATGTATACATATATGTCTATAAAAGTGAATTACATATGTAAACAAATGTTCAAATTTGAATTATTTTTGATTAACAGTATAAATGTATAGTTTTGCAAGAAAATTGATTGTGGAGCCTGAAATAAGAATTAGTGATTTTTCCTATAACCTTCCGGAAGAGAAAATAGCAAAGTATCCCCTGCATAATAGAGATGACTCTAAGATTTTAATATTTAAGAACAGAGTAATATCTGAATCAAAATTTTCAAATCTCGTTGAGTTATTGCCAGAGGATTCGTTGATGATCTTTAATAATTCAAAGGTGGTACCTGCACGTTTGCTATTTAAAAAAGATAGTGGCGCCAATATCGAAATTTTTTGCCTTGAACCTCATTTTCCCGTAGATTATAACACATCTTTTGCTGCAACAGAGAATTGTAGTTGGGTTTGTGTTGTTGGAAACAGTAAAAAATGGAAAAATGGCTATGTATTGTTTAACTATAATAACGATACAGACCTTGCGAATTACCACTTTAAAGCTAAAATCCTGAAAAAGACAGAAGACAAGTTTATAATTGAATTTTCATGGGAGTCTGGAGTTCCATTTTCGGAACTTATGGAACTTTGCGGTAAGGTGCCGATACCTCCCTATCTAAAAAGAGATGCGGAATCAACTGATAAAGAAAGATATCAAACACTGTATGCAAGATACAGAGGTTCAGTTGCAGCACCTACTGCTGGTCTGCATTTTACTAATGAAGTAATCAAGAAAATTGAAAGCAAGGGGATTGACAAGGCTGAACTCTGTCTACATGTTGGAGCAGGAACATTTCTTCCGGTAAAATCAGAACTTATTAAGGACCACAATATGCATTCTGAGCCTTTTACTGTCTCCGATGAACTTCTTACCAAGTTGCTGAATCATGATAAAAAGAGAATTATTGCAGTAGGAACAACGTCTGCAAGGTGTCTTGAGTCGTTGTATTATCTTGGTATACATTGTATTGAATCAGGTTATCCCTCATCTGTATCACAATGGGAACCATATGACAGAAAATATAAATTCACACTTGAAGAATCACTGACGGCATTGAGAGGGTGGATGAAAAGCAACGGAAAAAACACTATTGACACAAGAACTATGATTATAATAGTTCCCGGTTTCAAATTCAGGGTTGTAGATATTCTCATTACAAATTTTCACCAGCCTAAAAGCACACTTTTACTGCTGATTTCAGCATTCATTGGTGAAGATTGGAGAAGGATATACGACTACTCTCTTGCTAATAATTTCAGATTTCTCAGTTATGGGGACAGTTCTATACTATTCAGATAATTTTATCAGATTCAATATCTTCTGAGCCCAGCTTGAAAGCATGGGGCCTGATGAGAGAAGGTTAGGTACAATATTGTTTATTTGTTGTTCTGCAATTTTCAAGTACTCTTTTTTGCCGGTTATCTCATAGAAAGATAGCAGATTGCCTGCCATTATAGAGTTTGCAGAAGGTCTTATAACGTCAACATTGGATTCTCTCTTAAATGGTATGGTTTCACTTTGCAGACTTCTTTCTGATTTACTGAACATTCCATTTTCCGGCTTGTAAAAATAATCCATCACAATATTCAGGTACTTTTCTGCTATGTCGAAATAGTTACTCTCACCTTGAACTTTATATAACTCAAGAGAAGCGTCAATAAAGTTAGAATAGTCTGACAGATACCCCAAAAGAGACCTTTGCTGGCAACATGTGTAACGGAAAAGTTTTCCGGAAGAATTTATGTTGTTATTAAGAAGGTAATTGAGTGTTTCAACAGCCTCTTTGTACATATTGTTATTATCCAATAGTTTAGATGATATCGCCAATGCTCTTACTAACTGAGAATTATGTGATGTAATTTCTCGTTTGTCAACAAAATACCCTCTGTGTTCATCCCTACGTTTTCTAAGCAGATCCAAATCGTCTTCAGATATTATAGTGAAGCAATCTTCCGTTCTTACCGGGGTCTGCTTTTCTAGTCTGTTAAGTGTAAGATTCATCCCAAGCGCCAGCGCAATATCCTGATATCTATCAGGAAACAAGATTGACAATTCATTCAGTGAGTAGAGGTAATACGAAGAATCATTCAATGGCGTTACAAGTGTAGAACTATTATAGTAACCACCTTTACCATTATCAAACTTATTTCTTAAAAACTGATAAATCAAATTTGCAGTCAATTTGTACGATTCCTTATTAAAATGCCTGTATGCCAGGGCATACAAAATCATAAACTGACTGTTTTCCTCAAGTGTTTTTTCATAATAAGCCTCTTCACATGAGTAATCAGCGGTTTGTCTGAAAAATCCTCCGTCAACCGGATCAAATATTGCTGAAAACTGCAGGTGGTCAAGAAGAGATTCAATTTTCAATGACATCTTCTCGTTTGGAAAGTATTTCAGGTATTCTACAATTGTTATAAGACTGCTTGGATTAGGGGTGAAGGGCTTTAGTCTGTATATGAAATCTGTTTCAAACATACCCTTATACCAATGTTGTACATATTTAGTGAGTATATCCTGATCAGGTTTGGTTTCTGACCCCTTTTCTGTAATAACTCCTGTGTTTTTTGCTCTTTTGCTAAGCTCTTCCGAAAGTTGTATCAGCAGCTCCTTTTTCTCCTCTTTGGCAAGGATAATACTATTGGCTATCTCGAGAAAACATTCAGAATCACAATCGGAAAAACATACAATAGGCTTTCTGTCAGGCATTATAAACATGTTCATGGGACCATAGGAAAAATCTTGATTTAGAAACAGTAGATCCAGGGCTATAAGGAAAGATTCAGGCCTGTCTTCCTTATCTTCTGCTATGCAAATAAAATTTTTATTTAGTATTTCAATTACTCTTGGGTCTGTAAAGAGTTTTACTGAGCTCTCTCTTATTAGCATATTGCTCACATAACCAATGTGCTGAAAGATCAATTTGTCTTCTTTAACCGCTCTGTCCAGCAGCTCTTCACTCAGAGAAGCATTCCATTCTACCCCCTTGCCGGCAAGTAATTTTAAATATGGAGAACAAGTATTAAACATTTATTTAACTAAATTTGCTTTACTAAATACCTAAAGATTATGAAAAGAACACTTATTGACCTGTTTGAGGAGTCAGTCGCAAAGTATTCCGACTATACCTTTCTGCTTGAGAAAGAAAATAAGGAGTACAAACCTACAACTTATTATCAGACTAAAGTACAAGCAGAACAATTCGGCGCAGGGCTTTGTTCACTGGGGTTTGAGAAAAAGAGCAATGCTTCCATCCTTTCGGAGGGACGCAATTTATGGATAATAGGAGAACTGGCTATTTTTTATGCCGCAGGAGTAAACGTCCCACTCTCTATAAAGCTTGAAGAGAGCTCAGACTTGTTGTTCAGGCTGATTCATGCCGATGTCACCCTGTTGATGGTTTCTGAAAGACAACTGAGCAAAATTAGAGTTATCAAGGATAAGTTACCATTAATCAGACACATTATAGTTTTTGACAAATTGAATGAGTACCAGGATAGAGAAATTTACTATGAGGATGTATTGGAAAAAGGTAAGATATTCCTGGAGAACAATTTAGAAAAGTTTCGTGAAATTGGAAGATCAGTTCAAAATGATGATTATGCCACAATAACTTATACTTCGGGAACAACAGCAGACCCAAAAGGTGTAATTCTTACCCACAGGAACTATACCGCAAATGTAGAGCAGGCTCTCTCATGCATGGATATCCCTCCAAAGTATAAAAACCTCATTATTTTACCACTGGACCATTGCTTTGCACATGTCGTAGGTTTTTACATAATGATTTCAAGAGGTGCAATTGTAGCTACGGTACAGCCGGGAAAGACAGGTATAGAGACACTGAAGAATATACCAGTAAACATTCAGGAGATTAAACCTAACATATTACTGTCGGTACCTGCTCTTGCCAAGAACTTCAAGAAGAACATAGAGCTGTCGGTGAAATCAAAGGGAAAGTTAACAGAATCGCTTTTTAATCTTGCACTCTGTGTAGCGATAACATATAATAAGGATGGGTGGAACAGAGGTTCGGGATGGACTTTTCTTCTTTATCCTTTTAAAGTATTGTTTGACAAGATCTTATTTTCTAAGGTTAGATTAGCAATGGGTGGCGAACTGGAATTTTTTGTCGGAGGAGGAGCTCTTCTGGACAAAGAACTTCAAAAATTCTACTACGCTATTGGCATTCCTATGTTTCAGGGATATGGTCTTTCTGAGGCTACTCCTGTAATCTCAACAAACACTCCTGCCAGGCACAAGCTTGGATCTTCAGGAATTCTGGTAAAGCCAATGGAGATAAGAATAATGGACAGCGAGGGAAATATTCTTGGAACAGGAGAGGCTGGAGAAATTGTAGTTAAAGGAGAGAATGTAATGGCAGGTTACTGGAAAAACCCGAAGGCAACCGCAGAAACTGTGAAGGATGGATGGTTGTATACAGGTGATCTGGGATATATGGATAAAGATGGCTTCCTTTATGTACAGGGACGCTTCAAGTCCCTTTTAATAGGGAGTGACGGAGAAAAATACTCTCCTGAAGAGATTGAGGAGACAATGGTTACTCAATCGAAGCTGATTCAACAGATAATGTTACATAACAACCAATCGCCTTATACCATTGCAATAATAGTTGTGGATAAAAATGCGACAATGGCAAAGGATGAACTTATTAAGGCAGTTTCAGAAGAAATTGATAAATACAAAGGAAAAGGTGAGTATGCCGGGCTTTTCCCGGAAAGATGGCTCCCTGCTTCATTCGTTCTGTCAAAAGATCCTTTCACAGAACAGAATCGAATGATAAACTCAACAATGAAGCTTGTCAGGTCAAAAGTGGAGGAGGCATATAAGGAGAGAATTGATTATGCATATACTCCTGAGGGCAAGAATATTTTCAACAAATACAATCTTGAAGCCTGATGCAAAGAAATAGATTGTTCATATCTATTGTCATAATTGCTGTTACTTTTGCCCTTGGATTAAGTTACTACTGGAGGCCATTTGTTTACAATGTTAAGGACGAATTTAAATTTTCGGCCGCAAAGGTAGCTGACGATATTAAGATAATCAGTAGTGAACCCCATTCAATAGAACACCCTTTTGAGAGGGATAAAGTGAGGGATTATCTTGCACAAAGACTGGAGGGTATGGGAATCAAGGTAGCACATTACCCATATGATTCAATTAAGTCAAGACTTAACACATCAATTAAGATAACTAATCTCTATTCAAAAATTGATCCTCCGTCCGGCGAAGCTACGTCATATCTGTTACTTGTTGCTCATCTTGATTCGAGATTCAGGAAAAAAGTTTTTGACAAATATGTCTATTCATATGGAGCAGCTGATGATGGTTACGGATTGGGAGTGATTCTTGAGTCTGTACGACTGGCATTATTATACAGAGATGACTGGAAGCAGGGTATTAAGATTCTGTTTACAGATTCAGAAGAATCTGATTTGGATGGCATCAGGAAAGCTTTATCGCAAAATCCTGAAATTTTCAAAAATGTGGGATTTGTAATTAACCTTGAGGCAAGAGGAGTGAGGGGGCCGGCATTGCTTTTTGAAACATCTCCTGGCAACAGGAAGATAATGGAGCTGTACAAATCTGCCAGAAATCCATTTACATATTCTGTAACAACAGCTGTGTACAGTATTTTACCCAATTCCACCGATTTTACTCTCCTTAAGGATTCGTATCCAGGAATGAATTTTTCAGTAATTGACAATCTTAGGTATTATCATACAGAATTGGACAACTTCAGCAATATCTCTCTGAATTCCATACAACATTATGGTGACCAGACGGAGCCTGTGATATTTAAGTATATGACAGATGTTACCTACAGCAACCCTGAAAGCCTGTTTTCAGAAGTTGAGACGGTATTTCTAACAATGCCTGTTATAGGATTTGTCTGCTTTTCCGGGGATTTGTACCTTATTGTCAATATTTTAACCTTATTCTTTTTGATTTTTGCAGTTTCTCACCTTTTAAGCTCCAAAAAAGCAGGACACACTGGTATTATAAGGTCTTCATCGCTTGTATTGATTATCTCTTTTCTTGCGTCATTGACAGGTTTTTGTGTCGCCTTTTTGTCTGCTCTGTCTACAGGTCAGAAATACAATCTGGTGAATTTACCTTATGTGAGATTTGACTGGATAATAATGATAATAGCCTTGCTCACCTTGGCTTTATTGGTATGGAGGATATACATCAACAGAATAGCCAGACAAAGATTCAACCAGATTGAAGCAATTACTGGCAGTATTATTATTCAGTTTCTACTGTCAGTTGTTTTGTATGTTTTCATTCGGGAAAATTTCTTTTTTCTTTTTCCCGTAATTTTTTCGATAGTTGCCATGCTCTTTAGTATTTTTACTCATACCAGATATATGTACCTTATTGCCTGCATTCTGATTTTATTGTTGTTAGTTCCCTTTTATTACGCAATTATAGTAGCTCTGACCCTTGGTTCATTACCTGTTTTCATGTTACTGGCTTCATTATTGTTGTCAATTTTAATCCCTCTTATGGACAGCTTTGTCAGAAAACTTGTTTAATCGGAATTATATTATTTAACTTTAACTTTTAAAACGATTGTAATGGTCAATGATAAATTTCAAGATATAAGGCCTTATATAGAAGATGAGATTGGTCCGGCTTTAAGCAGAATTGCCAGACACCCTCTGTTGTCTTCAATAACTGCGTATCTGTTTCCAGATAAAAAACCGGATGAGATAGGGCACTTTATAGCCACCTTGAAGAGTGTAGATGAATTTCAGTCTCTGGTCATGTTTTCAGCCATTAAGAAGATTATTACAGATACAACAAAGACACTTTCATATGCAGGACTGGATAAGCTTAAAAACGGTAAAAAACACCTGCTGATATCAAATCACAGGGATATTCTTCTGGATTCGGGCATTATTCAGATTATTTTTTGTATGAATGACATCCAGACATCAGAAATGGCTGTCGGAGATAATCTTATTACGGATTCCTTCATCGAAGACATAGCCAGATCAAACAAAATGATCAGAGTTATCAGAAATGCAAATGCTCGCGAATTTTATAATTCTTCACTTATTTTGTCCCAATATATCAGACAAAGAGTCTCAATGGACCAAAGCTCAGTATGGATCGCGCAAAGAAATGGAAGGACCAAAGATGGGGTGGACCTAACCGAGCAGGGTTTGATGAAAATGCTGGAAATGAGCGGTGAAGGTGATTTTGTAAAAGATTTTGAAGAGTTGTCAATTGTTCCAATTTCAATTTCTTATGAATTTGAACCATGTGACCTTCTTAAAAGTAAGGAGTTATATGTTTCCCGCAGAAGAAAATACACTAAAAATCCGGGAGAGGATCTAAACAGTATCCTTACAGGGATAATGCAATTTAAAGGTAATATCCATCTGAACTTTTGCAAACCTCTTTCCCTTGAGGAGATACACGCATGTTCAATACTGGAGAAAAATGAGAGATTCAAGTCTTTGGCAGAGGTTATCGACAGAAAGATTATTGAATCTTACCAATTATGGAAGAATAATTATATTGCCTATGACATGCTTTACTCTTGTGACAAATACAGCAAGAACTATTCAAATCAGGATAAACAGTCCTTTATAAGCTACCTCAAGTATAAACTTTCTGATATTGACGGAAATCCAAAGGAGATGGAGGAGATATTTCTTTCAATTTATGCTAACCCGGTTTTAAGCAAGGAGAGGGTGGATTAGACACATTGCGTTTTGCAACTATCTCATTATGAAAATTTAATGAATATTAGTAACCGATTTGTTATATCATGTAACAAGTCGGTTATTTAAGTTAAGTATAAAAAAGAGCAATATAATTCACCCTATTCTTGCTTTTGTGAAAAAATACATCTAAATGTTATGATCACAAATTGTACAGAGGAGATTAAATTGCTAAATTTGCACCTTGTATTTTAAATAATCATTTAGACTAATGAACAAAATAATATCTATGGATGATGCTGTCAGCAAAGTTAAAGATGGCATGACTTTGATGATTGGCGGGTTTCTTACTTCCGGAGGGCCTAACACAATAATGGATGCTTTATCACTATCTGGCGTTAAAAACCTGACAATCATCTGCAACGATGGTACCTACGCAGACAAGGGAATGGGCAAACTCATAGCAAACCATCAGGTTGTCAAATTGATAACTTCGTATGTAGGGTCTAATCCAATTGCTATAGATCAAATGAATGCAAAAGAACTTGAGATAGAATTTTGTCCTCAAGGTACTTTGATTGAGAGAATCAGGGCTTATGGAGCAGGTCTGGGCGGAGTACTGACACCTACTGGTCTGGGAACTATAGTAGCTGAAAATAAAAGGATTATTAATGTGGACGGTAAGGATTTTATTCTTGAAAAGCCACTTAGGGCTGATATTGCTATTATAGGAGCATCAGTTTCAGATAAAATGGGGAACCTCTATTACAAAGGAAATACAAAGAACTTCAATCCAATAATGGCAATGGCTGCAGAAACGGTTATAGTTGAAGTAGAAGAGATTGTAGAAACTGGAACAATAAAACCAGAAGATGTTCACACCCCTGCAATTTTGGTTGATTATATACTAACTAAATAAATCTTTATTATGTCAAAGACTGCTTTAATAAGAGTCAGAATGAGCTCACATGATGCTCACTATGGCGGGAACCTGGTAGATGGAGCAAAAATGCTTCAGCTTTTCGGTGATGTTGCTACAGAATTGCTGATTCAGCATGACGGAGATGAGGGACTTTTCAAAGCCTACGACAATGTCGAATTTATCGCTCCTGTTTATGCAGGTGATTACATTGAAGCAACAGGCGAGATTATCTCTGTAGGCAACAGCTCCCGGAAAATGGAATTTATTGCAAAAAAAGTTATTGTTCCAAGACCTGATATTTCTCCTTCGGCGGCCGATATTCTTGAAGTGCCGATAATTGTTTGCAAAGCAAGCGGGACTTGTGTAACACCAAAGAGTTGTCAAAGAAAATAATCTGAATAGCCATGGAAAAACTGATAATTACAGCCGCTATTTGCGGAGCAGAAGTTCTAAAAGAGCATAATCCTGCAGTTCCGTACACCATTGAAGAGTGTGTACGGGAGGCAAAATCTGCTTATGATGCAGGTGCAAGTATTATCCATCTGCATGTTAGATATGACGATGGTACACCAACGCAGGACAAGGCGAGATTTAAGGAGGTTATGGATGCAATTTACAGAGTTTGCCCCGATGTCATTATTCAGCCATCAACAGGTGGTGCTGTAGGAATGACAAATGATGAGAGACTGCAGCCTACTGAACTATCTCCGGAAATGGCCACCCTGGACTGTGGAACCCTGAATTTTGGCGGAGATGATATTTTCGAAAATACTGAAAACACAATCAAGTACTTTGGTCAGAAGATGATCGAGCGTGGAATAAAGCCCGAGCTAGAAGTCTTTGACAAAAGCATGATTGATATGGCTCTGAGACTTCATAAGAAGGGATTTATTCAAAAACCAATGCACTTTGACTTTGTTATGGGTGTAAATGGTGGAATATCAGGAGAATTGAGAGACTTTACATTCCTTAAGGGAAGTATTCCTTCTGATGCTACATTTACAGTGGCCGGAGTGGGAAGATACGAGTTTCCCCTCGCTGTTGCCTCTATAATTGAAGGAGGTCACGTTCGGGTTGGTTTTGAGGACAATGTATTCCTCTCAAAGGGAGTCCTGGCAAAATCGAATGGAGAGCTGGTAGCTAAAGTTGTAAGATTCGCCAGAGAACTTGGCAGAGATATAGCAACTCCGGCAGAGGCACGACAGATACTTGGTCTTAAACCAAGATAACTATTTATTATTAAACGCACATTTACATAAACTAATTAAATACAAACTTCAGTACGATGAAAAAGGGTAACAAATACGGCATTCACAGAGTGATTGAGCCAAAGGGCGTTCTTCCGCAACCAGCCAACAAGATTGACAACAACATGGACGAGATTTATGATAACGAGATCTTGATTGATGTACAGACACTTAATATTGACTCAGCCAGCTTTACACAAATAGAAGAACAGGCAAAAGGGGATAAGGCAAAAATTGCTGAAATCATGCTTGGTATAGTAGCATCACAGGGAAAGCACAGAAATCCTGTAACAGGATCAGGAGGGATGCTTCTGGGAACCGTAGAGCAGATAGGTGATGCTCTTATTGGCAAGATTGACCTCAAAGTAGGTGACAGGATTGCAACTCTTGTTTCGCTTTCGTTGACTCCTCTTAGAATAGACAAAATTAAAGAAATTCGTTCGGATATTGACCAGGTTGACATCGACGGTAAGGCTATTCTTTTTGAAAGCGGTATTTATGCCAAGATACCTGATGATATGCCTGCAAACCTTGCCCTTTCTGCATTGGACGTAGCAGGAGCACCTGCACAGACTGCAAAGCTTGTAAAACCAGGTGATACAGTACTGATAATTGGAGCCGGAGGTAAATCCGGTATGTTGTGTTGCTATGAGGCAAAAAAACGTGCAGGAGTTACAGGAAAGGTTATTGGTCTGTGTCACAGTGAAAAAAGCACAAAAAGACTTCAGGATCTTGGATTCTGCGACTATGTATTCTCTGCAGATGCAACCCAGCCGGTTTCAATACTTGAGAAAATTGAAGAGCTTACTAAAGGACAAATGTGCGATGTAACAATCAATAATGTAAATATTACAGACACAGAGATGACAAGCATCCTTTGTACAAAGGATACAGGAGTTGTCTATTTCTTCTCTATGGCCACCAGCTTTACAAAAGCCGCCCTTGGAGCAGAGGGGGTTGGCAGCGACGTAACCATGATAGTGGGAAATGGTTATACAAAAGGCCATGCAGAAATAACACTTGAACTACTTCGTGAAAGTGATAAATTAAGAAAAATATTTACAGAACTTTACGCATAGTTAAAGCATTATATGACAATAGCTTGCAGATACGGAACACATAGAGTGGTCTCGCCAAAAGGTACCTTGCCTCAGCCTGCCCATAAGCTGGACAACACTATGTCCATCTATGATAATGAAGTACTTATAGACGTATCTACCTTAAATATCGATTCTGCCTCCTATACTCAGATAAAAAAAGCTTGTGGCTCTGATGCAGAAAAGATGAAGGAGATGATTCTCGCAATTGTAGAGGAGAGGGGTAAGATGCAGAACCCTGTTACAGGATCGGGAGGAATGCTGATTGGCACCGTCAGGGAGATAGGCAGGAACTTTCCTGCAAACAGATTAAAGGTAGGGGACAGGATAGCAACTCTTGTCTCTCTTTCATTGACACCTCTAAAGATTAATTCGATTAAGAAACTTTCTCCTGCTTCTGACCAGGTGGATGTAGATGCGCAGGCTATATTGTTTGAAAGCGGTCTTTTTGCAATACTTCCAGATGACATACCAGAGAAACTGGCACTTGCTGCTCTTGATGTAGCTGGTGCACCGGCTCAGGTGGACAGACTTGTAACGGAGGGAGATATTGTGTGTATTATTGGAGGTGGCGGAAAATCCGGAATTTTGTGCTGTTATCAGGCAATGCAAAATGCAGGGCCATCAGGAAAGGTAATCGTTGTAGAATATTCAAAAGAGAATGCGCAACGTATCACTGACATGAATCTTGCAACAGATGTGATTGTGGCAGACGCAACGAATGTCATGGATGTCTATGAAAAGGTAATGGCCGTAACAGGCGGAAGAGGGTGCGACGTTACTGTTAACAACGTAAATGTTCCATCAACTGAGATGACATCAATATTAATTACAAAAGGACAAGGCTGTGTGTACTTTTTCTCTATGGCCACCAGCTTTACAAAAGCTGCATTAGGAGCCGAGGGGGTAGGAAAGGACATCAACCTTATTGTTGGAAATGGATACGCCAAAGGACACGCAAACCTTACTCTTAATATTATACGGGAATCGAAGCCTATAAGGGAGCTTTTTGAAAAATTATATGTTTAGAATATGACAGAAAACAGAAGAAAAATACTATTTCCTGATGCTACCGATGAGCAATGGAATGACTGGAAGTGGCAGGTTAAAAACAGAATTGAGACACTTGACCAGTTGAAGAAATGTATAGACCTGACTCCGGAGGAGGAGGAGGGTGTAAAGACATCATTGGCAACACTTAGGATGGCCATTACACCCTATTACATCTCTCTTATAGACCCTGAGAATCCTAATTGCCCCATAAGGAAGCAGGCTGTTCCAACAGGAGCAGAGACTCATCAATCGGCAGCAGATCTTCTGGACCCTCTTCATGAGGATGAAGACTCTCCGGTACCGGGCCTGACCCACAGATACCCGGACAGAGTTCTTCTGCTTATTACAGACATGTGTTCAATGTATTGCCGTCATTGTACCAGAAGGAGGTTTGCCGGTCAGAAGGATGATGAATCGCCGGTGGACAATATTCAAAAGGCTATTGATTACATTGCAGCCACACCAAGGGTAAGGGATGTTCTCTTGTCCGGAGGTGATGCTCTTATGGTATCTGATGCAAAGCTTGAATCAATCATTAAAAGACTGAGAGCCATTCCGCATGTAGAGATAATAAGAATAGGATCAAGGACCCCTGTTGTGTGTCCTCAAAGAATAACTGACAAGCTGGTAGGGATGCTAAAACAGTATCACCCAATTTGGCTAAACACTCATTTCAACCACCCGAACGAGATTACCCCGGAGGCATCAGCAGCATGTGAAAAGCTTGCAAATGCAGGCATACCGCTTGGAAATCAATCTGTTCTGCTTAGAGGTATAAACGATTGTGTCAATATTATGAGGAGACTTGTCCATCAACTGGTAAAAATAAGGGTAAGACCATATTACATTTACCAATGTGATCTTTCTATGGGGTTGGAACACTTCAGGACTCCTGTATCAAAAGGGATAGAAATTATTGAGGGTTTGAGAGGCCACACCTCAGGATACGCCGTACCAACATTTGTTGTCGACGCACCGGGAGGTGGTGGAAAGACTCCGGTGATGCCTACGTATGTGATTTCACAGTCTCCTGGAAGAGTTGTTCTCAGAAATTTCGAAGGGGTCATTACTACCTATACAGAGCCAATGGATTATCAGAATAAATGTGATTGTAAGGAGTGCAGGGAAAATGCTGACGTAGAAGGTGTTGCCTCTTTATTACAAGGACAGAGACTGGCAATTGAGCCTGAAAAATTAATGCGAAAATTGAGGTCGCATAAAAAATAAAATTTTTAAATGCCATTTATTGAGAATCTTCTTAATTACAGTAGCGTTTCTATAGTAGGTCTGGAAAAGAATACCGGAAAAACAGAGTGCCTCAGTTATCTTATCAAAAGGGTTCCGTTAGAAAGGATAAAGGTTGCAATAAGTTCCATAGGTATCGATGGTGAGAGAATTGACCAGGTTACAGGGACTGCAAAGCCTGAGATATTTCTGAGAGAGGGTATGTTTTTTGCCACAAGCGAGAAGCATTACAAAAAGAGAGAGATTATCTCGGAGGTACTTGATATAAGTGAAGAGACTGGTTCTTTAGGAAGAATAATTACTGCAAGGGCATTGTCACCTGGCAAGGTTTTACTATCCGGACCTTCAGCCACTGCAGGGATGAAAAGATGGATGGATGAAGTTTGTCTGAAACATAGGGTGGATTTGTGTATAATTGACGGTGCCTTGTCTCGTATGAGCCTTGCTTCACCGGCAATGAGCAGGTCTGTAATTCTGACTACTGGCGCAGCACTTTCGGCCAATATTAGCACACTGGTCAGTAAAAGTGCATATGCTGTGGAACTGATAAGATTGTCGTTAACAGAAAACCCTGCCTTGGAGAAGCTTAGAAATATTGAAAGAGGTATATGGAGAGTCGGAGAGAGTGGAGAACTGAGCGAACAGAAGATATCATCTGCAATGGAAATAACTAAAGCAGATGAAGAGCTGCTTGGAAATGCAAAGGCTTTGTTTCTTACAGGAGCATTGACCGACAGATTTTTAAATCATATAGGAGAGAAGCTGATTACCAATGATGCAGAGATAATTGTCAGGGATTTCTCAAAAATATTCTTGACGCAGAATTCATTCAGGCTGTTCATAAAAAGAGGAGGGAAGATAGGAGTTCTTCATAGAAGCAATCTTATTGCTGTCTGTGTCAATCCAATAGCTCCTAATGGCTTAGTACTCGACTCTGAAAGACTATGCCATGAATTGTCAAGTGTCATTGGGTCACCAGTTTACGATATAATTAAGAATAGTTATGAGGCTTAGGACAATTTTGGACACACCGGCAGGTTTTAGGTTTTTCTTCGAAAATCTCTCACTCCAATCTTCTGCTGCAAGACAAATGCTGCTGGAAACAGTAATGCCTAATACATTAAAGGAGATATCGAACAATTATAAAGAGCTGGAGGAGTTTTACAAAAAATTCGCTGCAGATAATAAATTTACCTATACTGTTCAAAATATAAGGGCCAGGCTCACTTCTCTCAGAGATATTCACGGAACTTTGGCTAGACTATCCGGAGGAGTTGTTCTTGATGATATTGAATTGTTTGAAATAAAGGGACTGGCACTATTATATGAGGATATAAAAAAGTTTTTTGAGGGAACATTCATAAAAACAATTGAATTCGATAACCTTTCTGACATTGTATCCCTGCTTGACCCTGAAGGTCAGAAAATCACTTCGTTCCACATTTACGAGAAGTATTCAGAGGAACTCTCACATATCAGGCAAGAGATTAGAAAAAGTAATGCTTACAACATAGATCTTCAGCAAAAATCGATTCAGATAGAGGAGAAGATAAGAAGAGGGCTTTGTAAGGAACTTGAAATTTGTGTTCCTATATTAAGGAATGCTTTGACTACGCTATGCAAAATTGATATTCTTATAGCAAAGTCGATACAGATTAAAGAATTAGGCCTTTGTATACCTGAACATGGCAAGGAAGTCACATCATATACATCTCTTTTTAACCCCGAAATAAAAGAGATAATTGCAAGAGAGGGAAGAGAGTTTCAAAATGTTGACATATCATTTGAGACAGCCAGACCCGTTTTGATAACAGGGGCTAATATGGGGGGAAAAACGGTAGTTTTGAAGACTCTGGCATTATCGCAGTATCTTTATCAATTTGGATTTGGAATACCTTCAAATGGGGCCGTTATTGTGCCTGTAAGCGATATTCACTTCTGTATAGGTGATGAACAGAGTATTTTCAAAGGTTTGTCGTCATTCGCAGCTGAAATGTCAAGAATTGACAATCTGATAAAATATTCAAGAAGCGGAAAAAACATTCTCGCATTGATTGACGAACCGGCAAGAACTACAAATCCCACAGAGGGAACAGCTTTAGTGGAATCACTTATAGGTATACTTTCGCTAAAAAATGTAAGGACAATTATCACTACCCATTACAATATTAAATTGAACACATGCAAAAGACTGAGGGTTAAAGGGTATGAAAATGGTGTAATGAACTATATGCTTACTGAAGATTCAAATACAACAGCACCACACGAGGCGCTGCAGATAGCAAGGGCTCTTGATATTGATAATGAATGGATTGATGAAGCAGAAAAAATAATAATGAAAAACACATCAAATAAAATTGGGCAAAATGCAAAGTAAGTTAGGACTGGATTTTAAAAGAGTGGAGCATGCAAGAAAGCTGTCAAAAAGCATCGCTGACGATGTTCAGGGTTTCGTTGTCAATTATACTACAGTTTCAGTAGAGAGGACATTGTGCCGACTACTTGGTATTGATGGAACAGATGAAAATCAAGTGCCGCTTCCGAACATAGTTGTTGATGAATTGAAGAGTAAGGGAGTATTGAATCAGGGAGCATTGTTCTATATTGCTAATACAATGGCAAATACCGGATTTTCACCACAACAGATGGCAGAAAAAATTTCTGAAGGTTCAATTGATATTACAAAATTACCAATAGTTGCCAAAAGTGAGATCGATTCAATCATCAAGCCTGTTATAAACGGCAGCATTGAGAAGATAAAAGCAAGAAGAGAACGTAGAGAGGAGTATCTGAAGGTTATAGGAGAGGGACCTAAGCCATATTTGTATGTAATTGTCGCTACAGGAAACATATATGAAGATGTTGTGCAGGCAGAGGCAGCAGCAAGACAGGGGGCAGATGTTATTGCTGTAATCAGGACAACAGGCCAGTCACTTCTTGACTATGTACCTTATGGTGCTACAACAGAGGGTTTTGGAGGCACCTTCGCCACTCAGGAAAATTTCAGGATCATGCGTTCTGCTCTTGATAATGTGGGAGAGGAGATTGGCAGGTATATAAGATTATGCAACTATTGTTCAGGCTTGTGTATGCCGGAAATAGCAGTCATGGGTGCATTTGAGGGGCTTGACGTAATGCTTAACGATGCTCTCTATGGTATTCTTTTCAGAGACATAAATATGCAGAGAACTCTGGTAGATCAGTTTTTCTCAAGAGTGATAAATGGTTTTGCAGGTGTAATCATTAATACAGGTGAGGACAATTATCTCACTACTGCTGATGCTTTTGAAGAGGCTCACACAGTTCTTGCATCAGACCTTATAAATGAGCAGCTTGCGCTTATGGCCGGACTTCCGGAAGAGCAGATGGGTCTTGGACATGCATTTGAAATGACACCAGATATGGAAAACGGGTTCCTTTATGAATTGGCCCAGGCACAAATGACCAGGGAGATATTCCCCAAGGCTCCTCTTAAATATATGCCTCCCACAAAGTTCATGACAGGGAACATTTTTAAGGGACACATTCAGGATGCTCTTTTTAACATAATAGGGATATGGACCAATCAGGGAATCCAGCTTCTGGGTATGCCAACAGAGGCAATTCATACTCCGTTTATGGCCGACAGGTTCCTCTCAATTGAGAACGCAAAATATATTTTTGGTAACATGAAGAACATAGGAGATGAAATTGAATATAAGGATGGAGGGATAATTAAGTCCAGGGCAAAAGAGGTAATTGAAAATGCAATTTCACTTCTTGAGAAGATAGATCATGAAGGACTTTTCTCTGCTCTTGAAAAAGGCATTTTCGGCGATGTCAAACGTGCAAAAACCGGAGGCAAAGGCCTTGAGGGAGTTGTCGAAAAGGGCAATAATTATATGAATCCATTTATAAATTTAATGAAAGGAGCAAAATAATATGAGCGGAGGTCTTTATTCAATGCAGTCAAAGGAATTTGACAAAACACTGGACTTGACAAAAGTAAAGCCTTACGGCGATACAATGAATGACGGAAAAGTCCAGCTTAGCTTCACCTTGCCTGTTCCGACAGGTGCCGAGGCGGTAGAAGCAGCCAGACAATTTTTAAAGAAGATGGGTTTCGAAAATCCTCAGGTAGTATTTTACAAGGAGCTGATGCCGGGTTATACATTTTTCAACTGTTACGGCAGTACTGTCTATTCTGTGGATTATACAACCATATACGTCCCTAAGGTAGAGTCCGATATAATGGATATGCATCAGACCGATGATTTTATAAGAGAAAATATAGGCAGACCTCTAGTTGTTATAGGCGCTAGTACAGGTACTGATGCTCATACTGTGGGTATAGATGCCATAATGAATATGAAGGGATATGCGGGACACTATGGACTGGAGCGTTATGAGATGATAGATGCCTATAATCTTGGATCACAGGTGACAAACGAGGATTTCATTTCCAAGGCAATTGAACTGAAAGCAGATGCTCTTCTGGTTTCGCAGACAGTAACTCAAAAGGATGTTCACATAAATAATCTGATAGAGTTGGTAGAACTACTTGAAGCAGAAGGTTTGAGGGATAAGGTTATACTATCCTGCGGCGGACCTCGTATCACACATGAACTGGCAAAGGAGCTTGGATATGATGCCGGATTCGGCATGAACACATATGCCGATGATGTAGCATCCTATATTGCCCAGGAATTTCATAAAAGACAATCAGTTAAAAAATAAAAAAACACTAACATGGACAAAAATCAAATCAGAGAAGTAATAGCCAGAAGGGCAGCTCTTGAACTTAAAGATGGAGATGTTGTCAATCTGGGTATAGGTCTGCCTACACTTATTCCAAATTTCTTACCTGAAGGTATCAAGGTAACCCTACAATCTGAAAACGGACTTTTAGGAATGGGGCCGGAGCCTGCAGCAGGAGAAGAGGATAGAAACTTTACCAACGCTGGTGGCGGCTATATATCCTATTTTCCTGGGGCATCGTGCTTTGACTCTTGCATGTCATTTTCAATAATCAGGGGTGGTCATGTAGATGTAACCATACTTGGTGCTATGGAGGTAGACGAAAAAGGAAATCTGGCTAACTGGATGATTCCGGGGAAGAAAACTCCAGGAATGGGTGGTGCCATGGATCTGCTTGTTGGAGCAAGAAGGGTTATCCTTGCTATGGAACATACAGCAAAAGGTTCTCATAAAATACTGACAGATTGCAACTTACCTTTGACTGCGCAGGGTCAGGTAAATATGATTATAACTGAGATGGGGGTGATGGACGTTACTA
>Ga0209417_1000506_pt1 | contig 90843 bp, 85 predicted proteins | sample RifGroF2_FD_184002 | JGI IMG/M metagenome (GOLD analysis project Ga0209417, IMG submission 184002) | Groundwater microbial communities from Rifle, Colorado, USA - Groundwater F2 (SPAdes) (version 2) | ecosystem: Environmental > Aquatic > Deep subsurface > Groundwater | place: Rifle, Colorado... | reverse complement strand
CTCTTGAAAACCCTTAACGAAACAGAAACGAAATACCCTGGTACCAATCTGGTATTAAGATATGAGAGAATCGGCGAAACATGATTGCATGTGTCATCCTTTTGTCCCCCAGATCAAGATTCCTGAATTTATGACATATGTCAAATCATTTAAACCGCTAATAAATGAGAATGCCAGAGTCTTGATTCTTGGTTCTATGCCAGGGGTACAGTCTTTAAAATTACAGCAGTATTATGCTCATCCTCAGAATAATTTCTGGCGTATAATGTTTGCTTTGTTCAAACACCCTCAGGAAAGTGACTATAAGAGAAAGCTTGCTTTTCTCCAGGAGAGGGGAATAGCTCTTTGGGATACACTGGAATCCTGCTATCGCCCAGGGAGTTCGGATTCGGATATAACCAATGAGAAAGCCAACAATTTCCAAAGACTTTTTAAAACATATCCAGATATCCGTGCTCTTTTTTTTAATGGTGTCAAGTCATATGAAGCATTCAGGAAAAAAGTCGGCTTCGAATTGACTGGAGACAGGTTCTGTCTGAAACTTCCTTCCAGCAGCCCGGCAAATAATGCTATTCCTTTTGATGAGAAATTAAGGCAATGGAGCATTGTTTTGGAATACTTGTTTTAAGTGATTGCCAAGTTAACTCCAATAATCTGATAAGATATTTGAGGTTAAATGTTATACTGTCGTTATCGAAATAAATTTCAAACAGCCCAAAGCACAGATTATAAAGACTATTATGCCAATAATAAGCATAAGGCAAAGCCCTGTTTTTCCTCCTGGAACTTCATAACCTTTGGCAATTTTAAGTATATATCTTCCTTTCCAGATAATTATGGATGGCAGGATTATCTGTTGGATTATCACAAATAACCCGGCATAGGAAAGAGCTATTACGAAAATTCTGGGAAAGAATATGACGATGAGCAGCGGCGGAACAAAAGTAAAGAGGCACTTTTTAAATCTTCCAGGCCTGGTTTTAGGCAGTTTAAGGGCGTCAACGAAAAAATCTGATAGCGCTAGTGATACCCCAAGAAAAGAAGTCAGAACGCAAATTGAAACGAAGAAACTGCTGATACTGGTAATTGAGTTTATATTAAGATATTTCTGTATTGATTGAATAAGTCCGCTGGTGGCTTCACCTGATTTTAAAATACTTATGAGTCCGTAATCTCCTTCGGCAGGGATAGAACCCATTATCACGAACATCCAGAGGATATAACAGCAAAGAGGTATCAGGCTGCCTATATAGATTATTCTTCTAACGATTCTTACATTGCCCTTAAAATAGTCATACAGACTTGGCACAACCAGTGAAAAACCGAAAGATGTGATAGTTATGCTTATGGCCGAAGTAACATATTTCGGACTTCCGCTTAAGAGGTTTTTCATCTCAACATGGGGAGAAATCATGTAAATAATAGCGAAGAGAGCTATGAATTTAAGTGTCATGAGCCATCTGTTGATAATATCGATGGACTTTACTCCTTTATAGACGACTGATCCAAGAATAAGCACAAAGATTATTGCTGATATGGAGCCTGCTAGATTAAATCCCATTTTCCCTGAAAATAGTTTAATTATATCTCCGCCCCCGGCTACATAAGCGCTGATCAGCGAATAGCATAAAAAGATATAGATAATCCATGCGACAATTTCTCCAAATCTGCCCAGTGTGCCGTGGGAGATGGAAATGATATTTGATCCGGTGGGAAACCACTGAGTCATTTCAAGGAAGAGCAAAGCTCCGAGAACCATAAAGAACCAGACAAAAAACAGGACTATCACAGATGTTACAAATCCGTCCGGAGATGTGCCTACGGGCAGAGCAAGTATTCCGCCCCCTATGCATGTTCCTATTATTATCAGTATCCCTCCGATAAATCTAAAACTTACGTGCATGATCCAGTCTCCATTCCCGATTCCTTTGAAAAGCTAATACAAAAATCATTCATCTTTTTTATCATCAATAATAGTATTTATAATATTGGTTTTCTTCAATATATAGCAGAAAGAGAGAGCCAGAATCCATAGGGGAGTAATGTAGACGCTCGTCTTCATGTCTTCCATCTGAGTCATAATTCCTAGCACCAGGAAGAGTATAATGCACGCGAAAATATTCGTATAAGGGAAAAAGCGAAGCCTGAACTTGATAGGAAATTTCTTGAGAACCTGTCTTTTGCGAAAGTACATCTGAGTAATTAAAATAATAAACCATGTTACAAGGATGGAACATGTGGCGACTGTCAATAGATACATTATAGCTTTCTGGGGAAAGATAAAATTGACAATGACCGCTACCATTACGCACAATGAAGTAAAAATAACAGAGCGCTTTGGGATTCCATTCTTACTTAGTGTGGACAGTCTTTTTGGGGCATTGCCGTTTTCAGCGAGGTTGGCAAGCAGTCTGGAAGCACTAAAAAGAGAGCTGTTAAAAGAAGATAATGCCGCAGTTATGGCAACAATGTTCATTACAAGTGCTGCGGAAGAGAGACCCACCTTGAGAAACACATCTACAAACGGGCTGATATCTCCAGAAAGCTGCTCATATGGATAAAGCATCATGATAGCAATCATAGTAAAAACATAGAAAAGAAGTATTCTTACAACTACTCCATTGATTGCGCTTGGGATGGTTTTGTCCGGATTTTCCGCGTTTCCTGCGGCTATGCTGACAAACTCAGTTCCTCCGAAAGAGAACATCACTATCACAAGAGAGAAAGCAAAACCCTCCAGACCGTGTGAAAACAATATCTTTTCGGAGAAGTATGTACCGAATTCAGGATTCAGGCCGTGTTTGAATATAACCAGATATGCTGTAAATGCCAGCATCGCTATTATGGCAAAAATTTTTATTCCTGCAAACCAGAATTCAAATTCTCCGAATAGTCTTACACTCATCAGGTTAATAGCTGCAAAGATTAACAGAAGCACAAGGCAGATTAACCAATGAGGCACTGAAGTAACCCATAAATCCAGAAAGAATGTTATAGCAGTAAGTTCCACCATACATACTACTGTGTACTCAAACCATGCGTTCCATCCTGAAATAAAGCCGGCATAAGGCCCGATATAGGCATGAGCATATTGCGTATATGCTCCGGTATTGGGTCTGTGCACTGTCATTTCCCCGAGTGCTTTCATGATGATAAAAAGGACAATCCCCCCGAAAATATAAGAGAGGACTATTGAGGGGCCTGTCATCTGAATGGACTTGGCGCTGCCGAAAAAGAGCCCGGTACCTATTGCCCCGCCAAGGGCTATCATCTGGATGTGGCGTTTTTTGAGTTGTTTATTCATTTAATTTTCTGTGTATAATATAACGAAACAGTCAGGAGTAATTCTAATTGAATATTTTGTTTATTACACTAGGAAAAGTTTAATATTTTTGTTTAAAGCAGCTTTTACTTTTTCCGGGTCGAGCAGCGCTGATTTTCCAGAGTGTTCGATTTTGACATAGATATACTCTGCTTCTGTGACAAGCACATGATCTTCATCTGATAATCTGCTTTTTGCCCAGACATTTATATGGAAAGATACAGAAGATTTTCCTATAGAGCTTAGTTTGCAGTAAACGCATACCACATCGCCGGTATGGACAGGATTCCAGAATCTCATGCTTTTGACTGCTACGGTAACAAACCTTGACCTTTCTACATCCAGACAGGCAATGGCGCCAGCAAGATCCATCTGAGACATTATCCATCCGCCAAAGATGTCACCGTTGTAGTTTGTATCAGCAGGCATTGCGGTGGTTCTAAGTGTGAGTGCTCCTATAGGTTTGTCCAATTTAGCAGTATCACTGTTATCCATATTTATCACTTCCATTAAATTATTTTGAGATCAAAACTATAATGCTTCTTGCAGGTACTGAGACATTTTTTGAGGTTAAAGGTTTCTCTTTTCCTTCAGGATAGATGCTATCAATACTGGCTATTGATGTGTTTATTGCATAATGCCATTTTCTTCCCTTAACAGCGGGAACTTCGAAGTCGAGATTATCCCAATACATATTGAACAATGCATATATGTCAGATTCTTCTTCCATTCCTCCTCTGAGATAGGCCAGCGCGCGTGCGGAAGGATCATATTTTTCGGCTTTAAGAACATCGCTTAGTCTGGTTCCGTAGAAAACAGGTTTGTGCGAAAATCCCCGGTTATTGAAAGATTCTTCAAAAGTATAATTTCTTGAAGTAATGGAAGGATGTCTCTTCCTGAAACGGATAAGTTCTTTCCAGAAATGAAAAAGCTCACTGTTTTCTTTAACTAATGACCAGTCAAAATAAGTTTGGCCGTTATTCTGGCAGTAAGAATTGTTATTTCCGTTCTGGGTTCTTCTGATTTCATCACCGAAAAGTATCATGGGAATTCCTCTTGAAAGCATGAGGACGGTTGCAAAGTTTCGGATTTGTTTTTTTCTGAGCAATTCAATTTCCAGATTGACAGTTGAGCCCTCTGTACCGCAGTTCCAGCTGAAATTGTCATTCGAGCCGTCTCTATTGTCTTCTCCGTTCTCAAGGTTATGTTTTTCGTTGTAAGAAACGAGGTCATTTAAAGTAAATCCATCGTGTGCAGTCACAAAGTTTATGGTATTTGTTGGCGTTTGTCCTCTGTCTGCATAAAGATCAAAACTTCCGCAAAGACGGTAGGCAAAGTTCTTTACTGTGTCTTCTTCGCTTCTCATAAATTTTCTTACATCATCTCTGTATTTTCCGTTCCATTCCGCCCATCTGAACCCTGGAAAATCTCCGACCTGATAGAGGCCTGCAGCATCCCAAGCTTCGGCAATAATTTTAGTATCAATAAGTCTGTCGCTGAGTTCTATGGTCCAGAGGATTGGCGGATATTTGAGCACATCTCCTCCTTCTCCTCTTGCCATAACTGAGGCTAGGTCAAATCTGAAACCGTCCACATGCATTTCTTCAACCCAGTATCTAAGGCAGTCTATAATGAATTTTGATACAATCGGATGATTGCAGCTAAGAGAGTTTCCGCAGCCTGAATAATCAGCGTATTTGGATTTGTCCTGAGAAAGATGATAATAGATACTGTTGTCCAAACCTCTGAAACAATATGTCGGGCCGGTTTCATTTCCTTCGTATGTGTGGTTGAACACGACATCTAGGATTACGCCGATACCTGCTTTGTGAAGGGCTCTGATCATGTCACGGAATTCAGTTATTCTTTCTGAAGGGCTGCTGCTGACACAGTAAGAAGAGTGTGGAACAAAGAATCCAATCGGATTATAGCCCCAGAAATCGGTTAATTTCCTGTCTTTAACATGGGGTAATATGGAGGTATCGTCAAAATCAAAAACAGGCTGAAGTTCCACAGCTGTAACCCCAAGTTCCAGCAGATAAGGAATTTTTTCTATAACGCCCAGGAAAGTGCCCTGATATTTTACTTTTGAAGACGGTGATTTTGTGAAAGCACCTACATGAAGTTCATATATTATTGTATGATGCATAGGGCGGTTTATCGGTTTATCTTCCTGCCAGTCATAGCGGTCAACATCTACAACTGCGCTTCTCATTGAAGTGGCGATGTTATCTTCTTGAGAAGAAGCATCTTTTAAACTGAAGAGCTTTCGGCTTAATCCTCTGCCGTAAGGATCTATTAATAATTTATTCCTATTGAAACGGTGTCCGTTCTGAGGATCATCAGGACCATCTACTCTATACGCGTAAAATGCGCAGGGCTTTAATCTTTTTACGAAGACATGCCAGAAGTTAAAAGTCTTATTGAATTCATTGTCAAGAGTTATTGTAAAACAAGGCTCTTTGTCTATTTCTTTATTAAAAATCAGAAGTTCAACTTTTGCAGCAAATCTGGAAAAAATAGAAAAATTGACTCCGTTTTTTGTTACAGTAGCGCCAAGAGGATGGGGTTTTCCTCTTTCTGTCTCAAAAGCACATAATGTTTTTGACATGGCAGCAATCCTTATATCAGATTATTTGAATGGATCTCATAAGTCTTCCAGGACTTATGGGACTCATAATTACCATTATTTCCAAGGTTTTTCATAGTGTTTTATTTCTTAAAGTATTCCAATATCACATTATACACATCTGTGATTGATAATGGAAGAGGATCAGGTTTTTCCATATTGACAAGGAGCAGGGGAACTTTATTGAGTGTATGCTGTTTCGAAAAAATATTTTCACAGTTGCCGTGGTCACTGCAGAGAAGCAGCCCGGTATCTGGAGGAAGATTTTTATAAATTTCGAGCAGGAAAGTCGAGAATTTTTTCAAGACAATTCGGAGCTCTTCTTCATCTCCAGAGTGCCCCGCCATGTCAGTTCTGAAATATTCGAAAAGTATAAAGTCATATTTGAGTGAAACATTTAAAAGATGTCCGGCTCCTTCAGTAGGAGTAATGGTCGGTATATCGAACTGTTCAGCGATAGATTCCCTTGTAATGTCATGGAAGACGGCATGCCCGCTTAATAATTCTTCTGAAGCCAGCGCTTTTTGCGCAAAAGTAGAGAGCATTACGCTGGTGACTGAAGCAAAGCGGGTGTTTATAACTAAATCCAACGGGTATCGTGCATAGGAATTTGCAAACATGGCGCTATGTCCGCGCTTTATAAGTTCGAGGAAAATATTGTTTTCTTTCAATAAAGCTTTCAATCTTGGACCAGGAAAACCAGAAAGGTGGGATCCAATGATTTGAGATGCGTTTCTGCCTGTGAAAAGAGCTGTCTGTCCTGTAGCGCTCTGAGGAAGGCCTTCTACGCCCAAAGCAGCATCCAGAGGTATGGAGTTATCAATGAAAAGATTAACGAATTCGGAAGGACAGAATTTTGCAAAAACAGATTTTTCCCAGCTTTCAGGAGGGATCCCTAACCCGTCAACCATTATCATTATGAGCTTTCGGGTTTTGCCGGACATAACTCAAATCTGAGAAATTATATACATTCCTACGCCTGCAGCCACTGATGCATTCAGAGAATTGATTCTGCCTTTTTGGGGTATGCCGAACACAAAGTCCGATTCGTTCAGGATAAACTGCCCTACAGATTTATCCTCACCGCCGATTACAAGAAGTATTTTTTCAGGTTTTGCGGCTTTGATCTCTTCTATAGTGTTTTTGCCGTTTTCATCAAGTGAAATGAGCGTATATCCATTTTCTTTAGCCTTTTTGGCGTAAGAGTTGGCATTGTGATCATTTGCTATCTGCAGATGTTCAGTAGCTCCCGAGGAGACTTTTACTACCGAGGAATACACTTCAGGAGTCCCGCGCATGGAGAGAAGCACAGCTTTGAACCCGAAAACTTCAGAGCTCCTGAGGATTGCTCCAAGATTCTGAGGATCTTCTATATTGTCCAGAAGGAGCAATTTATCATATTTCCCAAGCATAGAATCAAATGGCACATACGGGTATTCGGATACTTTAAGGACGACTCCCTGATGGTATTTATTGCCAGTCATATTTATAAGCTGACCCTTGTCAACATTCTGAACTTCGATTCCTCTTGACTGCAGAAGATTACTGATTTTTCTGATTTTGGGTTTTCCTGTGTCGCATATGAAAGCTCCGAAAATCTTTCTTCTATTTGACATTATAACTTCAAAAGCCGGATTTATTCCGTAAACAAATTCCATAATAATTCCTAATCTAAAATTTCTATTTTTTTAATAAACGCCTTGGCAGGCCCGGTGCTGGAAGTTTCAACTTCAAGAGCTACGCCTGAAACGAATGGGACAGGAGTGACATCAGGAAAAGCCTTTTTGAAGGCGTCATAAATGTTGTACTCGGAAACGACTGTTTCTCCTAGTTTAGGATGACCCACGCACACAAAACGCCCGCCTTCAGTAAAATGTCTTCCTGTAAAGAATTTGTCGATTGTATCAGCCTTTGATAAATATAGTCCTATAAAATACGGACAGTTTGGTATAAAAAAACTTCCGCTGTCCTGATCTTTATCGCCAAAATAAACATAAACCATCAAAGCTTCATTTCTTACACCCTCATCATAGCTTGCTCCATCTGGAAACTGATTGACTCCCCATGTGATTCTTATTTTTTTAGCTGTATCTAAATGCAAAGTGGGGTTAAGCATGAATGCGAATAAATCTGTTTTTGTATCGAAAACAAGAGAGTTATTCTGAAAATAGAGGCCGAGTTTGTCAGGGTCTTTTGCAGCTGACTCGATTTTGCTGAAACCGTTTTCTTTGAGCCAAGCTCTTGCATCTGCTGATGTAACATTGGAAAAATCAATAGAGTAGAGCACTTTGCCCTCGGCGAACATTGAAAGTGAAATTATAAAGGACAAGACTATACCAATAGATTTAAAGAGAGGTTTTTTCATTGTTAATCCTTATTGTTTTTTTTAGTATTATTGCATAGCTGCATTAAATCACACATTCAGGGCGAAATCTATCCTAAAGTCAAATTAAGGAGTATAAAATTAGAGCCTTCCTGTGATATAAAAAGAGAGAATCAAGTGTTATTCACGACTGCATTTTCCCTCGAAACAGTCCGAATAACTTTTTGATTTTACCTGAATTGAATTAATAGAGAGGCTGTTGGATTCAATTTTTTCCGGAGTTTTGATAAAATGCCAGTGTCCTTCTTCCATGAAAGAACAAATATTGAAGTAGTCTCTGGAATGTTGAGGTTTTCTGTCAGAAGAAATGATATTCTGTTCGAAAAGTACTGAGGTTCTTAAAAGATCCATTTCAGCCATTGAGGATGAAGACGGGAGGGGATGATCGAACTCTGAAGAAGGAACTTTTTTAAAATCCCTATTTCTGCTTTCAATCCATTTATCTCCTTCACGGTATTCAATGAGCTTGGTTTTGAGGAGTGATATTATTTCTCTGCAGTTTCCCTTTTCCTCCTCAATATAGGTAGCAAACAGCATAAGAGAAGAGATATCTTCAAGAAATTCCTGTTCCTGATTAATGAGATTCAGAGAGCTGTGGGAAAGTATTGAGTTTTTTAGGTGTTTTTCAACAAGGTTATTAAATAGAAGTATAGCTTTATCAAGAAGCTCTTTAGTTCCTGAGGCTCTGTAGGCCATTATAAGACCAATCCCAACCAGGGCATTCCATGAGGTAATTATCTTCCTGTCAGCAAAAGGCTGGGGTTTGCTTTTTCTGATGGTAAGGAGTTCCTTTTCAAGGTTGTCTTTTTTACAGTAATTTCTTCCTGTTAAATGTATTTTTCCTTCAAAGTTCCCGTCAGGAGCAATAAAATATCTTTCCTGAAGAGAAGAGAATTTTTTCTTTGTTAATGCTTTTTCTAATTCATCATAACTCCAGAGATAGGTATCTCCTTCCTTGTGATTAGTATCCGCATCATGTGCTGAAATAAAGAGGTTATTTTCCATGAAAGTTTCTTCCAGGCACCTGATTATCCCTCTAATAACATCCAGATAGTCTTCTGTTTTAAATACACTGTACGCCCATGAGTAAGTCCAGAGCAGCATTGCCTGATCGTACAGCATTTTTTCAAAATGGGGAATATTCCATTGGGGGTCAACGCAGTATCTGAAGAATCCTCCTTGTAAATGATCGTGCAATCCTCCAGTCATTATAGCATTAAGAGTCTTTATGAGATGATTTCCGATTTGAGGGTTTTTGTATCTTTCATAATAACTTAACAGAAATAAAAGAGTTGAGCATTGAGGAAATTTATGTCCTTTGCCGAATCCGCCATTTTGAGTGTCAGCTCCGGAGATAATCATCGAAACAGCATCGTCAAAGGATTCGGATTTGAAATCTGTGCGCCATTCATTCATCGAGAATTGTGCCGCAATACCTCTCTCCCTGACGGCTTTAATGATATCCATCATTGAAGGTATTCCATAACAGCTCTGAACAGGAATATAGGTAAAAGCAGCTATCGGTTCAGCATCAGGAGTAAGAAAAGCGTTCAGCGGCCATCCGCCGCTTCCCGTCGTTTTCACAAGGAAAGACATGAAATACTGATCAATGTCAGGGCGCTGTTCCCTGTCAACTTTTATTGAGATAAAGTTCTTGTTCAGATAATCTGCGATTTCGCTGTTTGAAAAAGCTTCGGAAGCCATTACATGACACCAGTGGCAGGTGGAGTAGCCAATCGAAACTAATATGTTTTTCCCGGTTCTTCTTGCTTCTGCCAAAGATTGCGGATTCCATTCTTGCCACCAAATCGGGTTATTTGAATGCTGGCGCAGATAAGGAGACAAGGATTTGTCGAGATTGTTTTTAAGATAATCAATATTCATGTCATACTTTTCCTGTCGGAGCTAAATATATTACGAACTCATCACTGCTGTCAACACCTATAAGTTCATCCATTAAGCTCTGATTATATGCTGCAATCGCACATGTTCCTGCAGAGATTGCCTGTGCTGCCAGATAGAGATTCTGACAGACATGGCCAGCATCAAAAGCTATTGCTCTGTGAGCTGCAGGACCATAACGCCATTCCATTCTGTAAGGGATGCATGACCATATAAAAACAGCGCCTGCTTCGCCTGTAAAACTCTGTCCGAGAGTTGCCTGAATGACTTTTTCAGGAAGTTCCTCAACTTCTTTTTCCAATACTAAAGCATGTTCTATTGGAAGATAACGGTAGATGCCCTGAACAAGTCCGGAAACTTCTATTGCGGCAATGTAAGTTTCAAAACTGTGTCTGCATCCTGCGGAAGGAACAACCCGGAAAGCGTGGCCGTTATGAATGCTGCTTCTTAATCCCTGAGTGGCCCATAGAAGGAAAGAGAGTTCTTCGAGAGTTAAAGATTCCAATGTGAATTTGCGTTTGCTCTTCCTGTAACGGATAGCGTTGACAATATTTTTATCTTTTCCAAAGTCAAAGATTTTTTCTTTAGGCAGAGAAATAACAGTTTGATTTTCAAGAATAGGTTTTTGAATGGGCGGAGCAGGGATTCCCCTGTTTTGATCTGTCTGGCTGAAATCATACTTAAGTCTAAGAGTATCTTTCAGGAATTCCCTGTTCTGCGTAATAATATCTCTCATTTATACTCCTCCTTAAAAAAGATTTTTAATTTCTTCCTATTTTAATATATTGCAAAAAGATTATAATTGTTTAATAATCAAGTTTAAACTTGCTAACTTTAACTCTTCATAAAAAACTATGAGAAAAGTTTTCAACTGCCTGTTAATTGTCCTGACTGCTTTACTGATTTTCAATATTTACGCGACTGATGAGATATCCAAAGATTATGAACTTGAAAACTGGAAAGCGCTTATTGGTGTTAAAAAACAGGAACTTGCTCACTTTAAGGAGTATGCCAATTCAACATACGGCGATATAGGAAAAGTCCTCTCTACACTTGCAAGGACTAAAGATGATACAGACCTCAAGCTTAGCCAACTGAGATTTGACCTGGTTTCAGCGCAAAGTAAAAGTCCTTATGAATACAGACAGGTTCTGAGACAGATCTTCTATGTTGCTTATAAATATCAGAAAATTTTCAACGCTGACAAAGATGACCTGGCTGCAATTTCCAATTATCTTGAACTTTCAGGTGAAGCTCTGGCCTCATTGAATGATCTTAAAAAAGTAAAAAATATACCTTCTGATACCGTTCCTATGGTAGATAAGATGATAACTGATCTGAAAGAGGTACAAAGCAAATTTACATCATATAAGGATTCACTTGATGCGGAATTATCTAAGATGGACTCATATCAGGGGATTACCTTTAATAATCCTTCGAAGTTTAACGAGATAGTTTTTAAACAGTTAAAGGCTTTTTATATTTATCCTAACATGGATCTTTACTCTCGAAATACATGGGAAATATCCAGATTGCTGCGGAAAGATTGGGTAGATGGGCTCAAACTTAAAGTTGTACAGAATTTTCCAAATACAATGAGCGAATTCCAATCTTTGGGGCTTTGTATTTTTGGTGCAATCATAGCTTATTTCATTGTAAGCATTCTTCTAAAGAAAATTTCAAGCTTGTCAAAGGAGAGCCTGCGGCCTTTTAGGGAAAGCGCATTCTGGTTTATCATGGCTTTCATATTTATTATTTATAGCTATAGCTTGGATTTTATACCCAAAGATTCGATAATTCATAGTTTAGGTATTTTGTTTTTGATCAGGTCTATGATGCTTTTGGGATGGGGACTCAGGACTCGAGCCTTTAAGGATATTGATCTCAAATCAGCGCCATTTATTCCGCTCTTCTGGCTCTATTTTTATGGGGTGATCCTGCAGTTTACTGATCAGTATTTTGTTTTTATTTCCATATTATGGTTTATCGGGCTTGTTGTTTTTTACTTCTGGACAAAAAAAAGAGTCAGAAAGAACTCTTTAAAATTTGAAAGGAGTTTGCAGTTTCTTTCGATGTTTCTTGGCCTGATAGCGATGCTTATAACCTGTATTGGGATGGTTTATCTGAGTATACTAATGATGATGGCCTGGTTCCTGATATGTATAGGCATCCAGCTGGCTAGATATATCAACTACTCTTTCCATGATCTTGCGGAATATATAGAAGGCAACTATGTGATATTCAAGGTACTTCTTATAGGTTTAAGCGTGCCTGTTCTTTGGCTTTTTATAATGTTCTGCATTTTTATTTGGGGAATAGGGCAGGTCTTCGGAAGTTATTTCTTTGTACCTTTCGTGAATATGAATTTTGCTATTCATAACTATACTCTCAATGTTGGAAATCTGATATTTGTAGTTTACCTATATTTCGTTTTCAAAACTATTTCCCATATTCTGAAAATTACAATTACAAGACTTTCCAGTACCAGGAAAATTGAGTCTGGAGCAGCACCATCCATAAGTATTCTTGTCAGATACGCTCTCTGGGCTATCTATATTGTTATTATGCTTAAGCTAATAGGAGTAGATATGACCAGTTTGACGGTTATCTCCGGAGGGCTTAGCGTAGGCATCGGCTTTGGACTGAAAGAAATACTCAACAATTTTGTCTCAGGAATAATAATTCTGGGGAGCCATTCCATTAAACACGGAGATATTATTGAGGCAGGGGGAGTTACAGGAAAAGTTATTGAAATTACTATAAGGTCCACAGTTGTAAAAACTGCTGATAATGCAATAGTCTGCATTCCTAATTCGACAGTTATTTCAGACAAACTTATAAACTGGACAAATCAGGATCTGATTGTCAGAAAGGATATTACAGTAGGAATATCCTACGGCACTGATATTCAGAAAGTAAGAGATATAGTCCTGAGGATAGCAAAAGAAGCAGAGTATGTTCTTAATGAACCCGAACCGATTATGATGCTGGAAGACTTTGCGGACAGTTCAATAACTGTCGTTCTGAGAGTCTGGATTTCCGATATAGCATATGCTTTGATAGTAATGAGCAGAATAAGAGAGAGAATTTATAATGAATTTAAAGCTAACTCTATTGAGATACCTTTTCCTCAACTGGACATTCATTCTATACCGTCAGAACAAGTGGCTGTTAAAACATAGTAGTCAGGAATTATGGATATTAATAACAGCGAGACTAAAAGAAAATTTGGAGTCATAGGCAATCCTATCTCGCATTCTCTTTCTCCATATATGCAGAATGCCGCGTTTAAGCATTATAACCTTGATTGCAGTTATGAGAGGATTCTCATTCCTTCGGAAAAAGACTTGGAACTATTTCTTCTCAAGGCCAAGAGAAGTTATACCGGTTTGAATGTGACTCTGCCTTATAAAGGAAGTGTAATTAAATATTTGGATTCGATAGAAGAAAGTGCTAGACTGGCTTCAAGCGTAAATGTCATTTCCATTGATTCTTCTGGCAGCCTTAACGGTTTTTCTACTGACGGATATGGAATGGAAATGGCTCTAAGGCTGAATTTCAATTCAGAACCTCAAAAAGAGAAATATCTTTTTCTGGGCTGCGGGGGGGCGGCTAATTCATGCATCGTTCATCTTCTTTGCAGAGGAGCCAGGGATATTGCAATTGCCAATAGAACTCTATCCAAAGCAGATGAGTTAATAAAACATCTTCATAATACTTTTCCTGAGGCAAAACTATCTGCCTTTTCATTGTATGATATTAATTCAATGAAGAAGCTTCTCAAGAATAATTATCTTCTAATCCAATCTACCAGTTTGGGTTTAAAAGATGAGGACGAGCTTCCTTTACAGGAAGAGCTAATCACATACAATCTCAGAATTTTTGATATGATCTACAAGGATACCAGATTTCAGAAATACGCCAGAGAAAAGGGTTGCAGATGTATAGGCGGAATCGATATGCTTCTGTATCAGGGAACTAAAGCTTTCGAAATATGGACAGGACTGAAGGCGCCTGTGGAAATTATGAAAAAGGCATTACTCGAAAAAAGGATTTCAATATTATGAAAATACTTGTTTTGGGCGGAACTACATTTGATCACATTGTTACTCTTCCGCATTTTCCCGAACCTGTTCCAAAAACAATCCATATAGCACCATTTCATGAGGCGGCAGGTTCTACAGGCGCAGGCAAAGCACTATGCCTAACTAAATTATCTGTCTCTAACACGCTGTATTCTGTTGTCGGTAACGACTATTGGGGAAAGAAGATAATTGATTATTTGTTCTCTCAGAAAGTTGATTTTATTTATGATTTTGACTCGGCAGGAACAGAGCGCCATTTCAATATTATGAACTCTGAGGGCGATCGTATTTCAATGTTTATTACGCAATCGTCTGAAAAGCTAAAACTCAATACAGATTTAATCGAAACTAAGATTAAGGAGTCAGATATTGTGATCCTTAATATAATTCCTTATTGTAAAGAACTTATACCTTTACTTAAAAAGTATGATAAGCCTGTATGGACAGATCTCCATGATTATACTGAAAACAATCCCTATCATGAACCTTTTATTGAAGCATCTGAATATGTCTTTCTAAGTTCAGATAATCTCTCCGATTATAGGAATTGCATGCTGAAACTTATTAAAAATGATAAGGAGTTAGTTGTTTGCACACATGGAAGAAACGGAGCTACTGCCCTGGATAAGAACGGCAAATGGTATGAGCAGCCGGCTCTGAGCTCTTTTAAAATGATAGATGCCAACGGGGCAGGAGACAATTTCTTTTCAGGCTTTCTTTATGCTTATCTTAAATCTGAACCAATTGAAACCTCGCTCAAATACGGAACAATTTGCGCCGCGTACTGTATTAATTCTAAGCAGCTTGTATATGAAAATCTTTCATCTGATTTGATTGAAAAGGAATACAGCCGTTTGTTTGTGTAGAAGATTATTTCATCTGATTATCTTAACAATTACTCGCACAGGCGCGGCCTCGCAGTCGTATTTAGCCGGAAGAGCAATAACATCGAATTCCTTATACACTAAAAGCGCTTCGAGACCAGTCAGATTTTCAATTATAAGGATATCATTTCCCATCAAAATCTTGTGGATGGGAAAAGGATAGCCATCTGGGCTGGGCGTATCCATGCCGACTATGCTTATTTCCAGGTCTGATATTTTTTGAGCGAACTCTTCACTCATTTGTGGAAATGACATGTAGTAGCTATCCTGTCCAAAGTTTTTGTCAAATCCTGTAAATATCAGAATAATATCTCCTTTTACTATGTTTTTTTCATAAAGGAGCTCTCCCGTTATCGGCTTATTCCTGGCGTCAATCAGATGACCTTTGCCAAAGAATCTTTCAGGAGGATAATCCGTTAGTTTCTTTCCGTTCTGAAGCATATGCAAAGGTGCGTCCATGTGCGTGCCGACATGCATCCCTGTAGATATCTTAAAACAGTTGAATCCCTGTTTGTCAAAGAAAGTGGTCTGTCTGATTTCAGGTTTAGTATCGCCTGGGTAAACATGCATGTCATTCCTGAATGTATGCGTAAGGTCTAGGTATTTCATATTGTTATACTTAAAGCGAAATGATTTTCGAAAAATATTTACACAAAATGAGTTCATATGTGCGAAATAAAACCAATATTAAAATACCCTTTGGGTATAAATTGTTGAGATTTTTTAATATTAGCCTTTAATATTATAAGCTTAACAAGTGTTTTAGTCACGAATTTATTACAAGAGGAAAAGGATATTATGAAAAACACTATAAATTTGGTTGAATTCTATGCTATTTAAATCCTTTTTATAACCCATCGCCAGTTGCCGGAGGAAAAATCTATCCGGAAGGAGCAGAAAAATATTTGGACAGAACTTTGGATAATAAGGCTATGATACATGAAAATGACAAAGTTTTCAAAATAATGACAAAGCACGGCTGGGCATGGGGCGGCTTCTTCAAACAGGGCAAAGACCCGATGTCTTTTGAAAAAATCGTTAACAGGCAATATATAATCCAATCACTAGAATACTGCCCTAACAGCTGGGGACTGGATGAAGCTTTGTAAGGAAAAAAATAAATTGGTTTCTAAGCACTTGGGACAGATCTCCGACTTGCTATTGGGCATGGTAGTAAAGCTGTCCGCAATGTAGAGCCGCAACATTTTGCGGCTGGTTTTGATGAGACGCTAGATATTGCGTCTACTCTGTTTACGGAGCCATGCTAAGGCGCATGGTTAAAAAAAACACGCACTACTAGCACCAGGGAATCAATTATATCCAACTCATATCATTTCGTTTCAGATTAATTTAAATATGTTATTCTGTTACAGCTCCTTAATATTCTAGCCACGGGTGTAAGCCCGTGGTTAATAATTTGCAATTCATTTAAGCTCTCTCACAGGGAATTCCCTGCAAGGGAGCGGCGACACATTATGAATCATAAAAATGCTAATAGCTTATATGTTAGTTGATTATAAATAATTCCCAAACCAGAAACTTGAGATTTTTAGAAGACTCTATAATCACCCACACAAAAACCTTCGTGAATTGCTTCCTGAAGAGTGGTTAAAAAATAAAAACAATGCAAACAACACTCAAACTAAACCGCTCTCTTATCGTTTCTGCTTTTCCACCGTACCATGGGCGTCTCGCCCATGGCATAACAGAGTGCCGATTGGCCCCCACGGGCGAGACGCCCGTGCTACGATTTAATAATATAGAAAATGGGCTCATTAATTGCATATCTTTGGAGTGCTGTGATTTATCGCCGCTTTTGTTTTTCTAACAGAAGCAGGTCTGGTTGTTGACGACGGACTGTTATCAACGAATTACACAAATTAAACGAATTAACTAAAAGCATCGAAATAACCTATTATATACCTAACTTCGACAAATTCGCTTAATTCGCTGACAGAAAAACTTTGTGTCTCAGTGCCTTTGTCTTTTTTAATATTATAGCCTGCTCAGGTCGTCGGAAATGAAATACTCAATTCTGCCTGCCGGGAAATCAGGCAGTTCGGTGGCAACATGTTCATTTATCTTATATTTTTCTGAACCTGAGTTATCTGTTTCCATTATATAAAGATGTACGGGATATCTTAAATAATTGCCTATTTTTAAATCGTCGGATACTCTCTTCTCAGGGGAATAAATTCCTGGCGTATTGCCGGCGAGAAACGGTGGAGCTGAAAGTATCAGTTTGTAAAAATATTTTTTTCCAGTGTTGGGAGAAATGCCGGATATTTCATACATTATTGAATTAGAAGTCCTTGTTTTTGTATTTGCTTGCTTGCTATTGGAAACTGTTTTTATGGCAATATCGTTCATTCTAACTATTGAGAATAGATTCTCTGCGTCGGATCCGGTGGGTATTCTTATCTGATTAACATAGTTGTCATTCTCCGGAAGAGTTATTTTGAATCCGGCGTTAACAGGAGTGAATTTAACCCTATAAACATACTCTTCGTAAGCTTCGATATTTACTCCGTTTTCCATTGAATAGCCGGCGTTAGCTGAGGCAGTAATCCTTACAGGAAGATATTCAAATGTATTTTCGGTGCCTTCCGATATTTTACCTATAAGCAAAACAAATTCATCTTTCTGAACAGAATCTTTGTCAGGATAAGTCTTAAGTTCGCCTGCCTCTGTTTTCCAGGCAGAAAACCTAAAACCAGGACCTCTCATCTGAGTAAATGGAGGATAAAATAAAACAGGTGCATTTTTTAAATTGTCTTTATAGGAGAAGGAAATGCAATCGGAATTGTATATCTGGACAAGAGAGTAAAGGAAATACGAATCAGGCGTAAAGTTATGAATGATGATATCAGCCCATCTTGATTCTTTATCTCCATCATGAAAAGAAACATTATTCAGTTTTGATTCGCCGGTAATACCCCATTTCTGAAGATTAAATTCTTTATCTTTTATATGGATTGAGTCAGAAGCAGAGCCGCTGTTTAAGGCTATTTCATCAGCATAATTACTTTCAGCTACTGCAAAGATCGGAAATTCCAGAGCATCATCATCCTTGGAAGATATCTTCGCTGGTTTGCCAATAACAATGTTAAGTGTGGCTTCATCATATGAACAAAATGGCAGCCATGAAAGGTTTCTGAAGCCCGAAATGTCAGATATCCTGACAGTGTTGGAACTGCTGAAATAGCAACCGAAGTTATCAAGTGAGCCTGACCCTGGAATATAATTATCATAGCTGTGCTCTAGTTGATAATTATTGACTACGGCAAAAGAGCTAATTGCTGTTTCATCAGAAGCGCAAATATTGAATTTTATGAAGTACCCATCAGCAAATCCCAAATTAAGAGAAGCAACTGAATTTGCGTCTATTCTATAGGGATCGAAACTGTTTATAAAGTTAGAGCCATCAAAAGTTGCATGTATATCTTCATTCCTTTCATTTTTAATTGTCAGAATAAGCCGGCCTGCATATATATCCAAAGAAAAAATAAGAAAAAACAGGAGACAGATATAAAATCTGATGCATGGCATAGAGTTTCTCATGGTATATCTCCAGCCTTATTTAAATGAGTAAATTCGCTTCCGGGTAAAACTTTATCCAGTTCCCCTTTGGCCAGCAAGGAACCGGAGACGATAAAGATATATAGATCTCCTTTGTTCGTCGTAAAAAACTGAAAAATGATGCTTTGAGGCTTAACATCATTGCCAAGATAAAAAGTTACTTGTCCATTTCTTTCATCTGCCTCAGCGGAATATGTAACATTGGTTTTTCTGTCTTTTATGAAGCAGTTAACCGGATTTATAATTACATCAAAAGGCGAAGAGAGCCAGGAATGACCTTTAGCTTCAGTATCGTATCTGTCCTGAAGATTATAGTGATCCATCATTGTTTGGACTGTGGCCTGAATTTCCCATGCTGCTCCTGATACTGTCGAGAAACTTCCTGAGAGAGGATTTGTAGGTATGGACAATATTCCTGCGGTAAGTGATGTAATAGCAGCAATATGAGAAGCAGTGTCATTAATAATAGTCAATCGTTTTATATACGCGGATACTTCATTGGTTTGAGAAGTTCTAATATGACTCTTTGCTGAAAATCTTAGTTCAAGGTTTAACTCCCTTATCTCATTTACCGAAGCATTGAATGAATATTTAAGAGTGTTAATTTCATCCATTGCATTTTTGTAGGCATGAAGTCCGTCATCAGATGTTTGAGTTCCGTTTGTCCACATATATGAACTGTAAGGACAGAACTTTCCTTCTGAGTTGTAGCTATAGTTTTTCTTTTGCTCAGAATAGGATGAGATATTGTTACAGACCATGATGCTCTGGATAAATTTTCTGACCACGAGTTTAGGCTTTCCTTTTAGTGTTGTAATAAGCGCTTTGTCAAGAGTTAAATCTAGAGGCATAAGTTTTTCTCCAGATGCCATTGTTGAATTAGGGATAAAGAGCAGATTCCTTTTATCTGGAGCAGGTATATCTTTTGAACTAGCTATCGAAGGAGTTATCTTCACTTCAGTATTAGTTATATTAACAAAGTGGATATCAAGGGTATTGCCTCTTAAAGGCACGATCAAAAACTCATTGGATGCTTCATTTCCAAAAGAAACAGAAGCTATTCCTGAGAATATCACAATAAAAAACAAGTTAAAAATCAGCGAAGTTTTCTGCAGAGGATTTCTTTTTAAAATTAAGTCGGACACTAGCTTCCCCAAAACGGTTTTCTTATTTAAATATTGATTTTCTATATAACTGATTTTCAATTGCGTTTATCTAATACTGTTAAGACCACCATCCACAATGATATTTGCAGCTGTAATATATTTTGATTTATCAGACAACAGAAAGAGTATAGTTTCAGCTAGAGTATTTAATGGTTCAGGATTTCTGCAAAAAGCAGTACAGTTGTTTCCCTCTTTCAAAAGTATTTTCAATGTCGAAAGCACTATGCCGCTGCTTCCTCCGGTAATAACATAAGTTTTTTTTATATTCATGTAGTTCCGTATATGATAATATTCTTGATAAATAGCATTAATTAATAGGTTATCTATGACTGCTGAAACTATCCATAATCAACTTTTTCATCCATGTGAAAGGTTTAGAGGCATTGTCTTCTCTCTTCCAATATAGGTAATAATTCATTATAGGCGTGTTGAAAGGAAGGTCTCTGTAATTCAAATCCAGAAGAGTTGAAAACTTCTCTGCAATATTTTTATGGGCAATGCACAGGCTGTTGGAATTTTTTAAAGAATGGAGAGCTGTCATTATATTGGGAATTGTTATTAATATTTTCCTGGAGCATTCAGTTGCCTTTCCGATAATCTCATCATAAGAGGTTTGAAACTCTTCTCTGTAAACAAGCTGCAGATGAGGGAATTCTAAAAACTTATCTAAGGTAAGCTTTTTGCTTTTGAACACTTCATGGGATTTGTCCGCGACACAGACCAGTTCTGTGGAGAATAAACTCTCAGACATTATATTTTGTGAGGAAATAGAAAAGTTCCCAATAGCCAGGTCAAGATTGTCATGTATCATGTCTTCATAACTTGTTATGTCAAGGATGTTTTTTATCTTGATCTTTACATTGCCGGAAAAGTTGCCTATAGCCGTATTTAATTTCGGGATTAAAAGGACAGATGCAATGTCTGGCATGCCCATAGTAAAGGTGAACTTATCATATTCGGGGTCAAAGTATTTTGTTTCCGTAAAAATACCGGATATGTCGTTTAGTACTTTCCTGACCGGCATTTTCATATCCTGAGCCTTTTTTGTCAGGATCATCTTGTTGAACGGGCCTCTTAGTATAAGATCATCATCAAGAATTGTCCTGAGATGTTTTAGCATGTGGCTGACAGCGGGCTGGGTCAGGTTCAGTCTTTTAGCTGCAAGAGAGATATTCTTTTCCTCTATGATAGCGTCAAGCACGACCAGTAAATTGAGATTTATTCTATTTAGATCCATTGTTATTAGTCCTTTAGTTTTAACCACCAGTTCTTTCTTAGATAAATAGATGTGATTATTATCTGAGCAAGCATAAAGGCATTCATGACGACATAAATACTATTAGGAAAACCTGGTTGAATACCGGTCATATCCAAGATTCCAATATGCATGATTTTAGCTTATCTTAATGGGCTTTGATTAAAAAATTATTTTACTATTATAACGAAACAACTCAAGTTAAAAAGACAGGGTCGGCAGGAATTGATTAATTGTCATAATATTTATATGTTAAAAGACTCTTAGCCGGTAGGATGAAATCTATATGAATCCGATTTAGAGGCAATAATTTAGTGCCCGTGTTGATTTGTACTTTAATATGCTTATTCTATAGAAACGATAAGAAGATTAGCTGCGACTGGAAGTGCAAAGACAATTTATTAGTATAAGGGGTCTTATATGGACAAAATTAAAACTGAATTGAAACAGAAAAAAGAATCACTGACCAAAGAGCATACAATCAGGAAGAAAGAATGGGTCAAACCTACTCTGGAAGATGTTTCAGAGCGCGTTATGGCACAGCCTTATATCAGGTTTACCTGATTTACACATTTGTAAATTTAATAATTTCCGGCAAATAGATTTTTTGCCGGATTTTTTTGCATATAAAAAATGAACTTTCAATTACCATCGGAGGTCTAGGGATGGAATTTAAAAGACATGTCAAGTGGCGTACTGAGAAGTTTGGCGCCGTGATATTCGAAACTCTTAAGGAGAAACTTTTTATTACCAATGATATCGGCGCTGATATCTTAAAAGGAATTGGCGAAGGCAAGGCTGCTGATGAGATAGTCAGAGAGCTTGCTGAAATATATAATTGCGATAAGGCAGTGATACAAAAAGATGTAAATGAATATATAGCATCTCTTACACAGAACGGTATTATTGCAGGAGAAACTGAATAATGATAGAAAATAAACTCCGCCCTACAAAAGAAGAAATCAATCTTACAGGATTTAATTTCGAAGATTACGATGCTCCTCTTTTTATTGCATGGCAATTGAATTCTATTTGCAATCTGGAATGCCTGCATTGCTGCGAAGAAGCAGGGCATACAATGGAAAATGAGCTCAATAAAGAAGAAGTTAAAGATTTCTGCAATCAGATTGCAGCTTTGAATATCCCTTATGTCGCTATATCCGGAGGCGAACCAATGCTTCATCCTGATTTCTTCGAGATATGCGAATTCTTCAGGAAAAATAATATAAGCCTGAAAGTCGAGACCAACGGCCATTTTATAGGCCCTGAAGAGGCCAGACGCTTTGCAGAACTAGGCTTCAGATCTGTTCAGATTAGTGTGGACGGTAGAACCCCACAGACTTTTGAAACAATGAGAGTCAACGGGGATTATGAAAAAACACTCAATGCATGCAGACTCCTTGTGGATGCCGGAGTGAATACTGAAATAGTTTTTGTTCCTACAAAATTCAATATTCATGAAACAGGCGATATGATCGAAATGGCCTATGAAATGGGCATATACGGTTTTTATACAGGGAAAATCATGCGTATCGGCCGCGCAGCCCAGAACTGGGATAAGCTCAACCCGTCCCAGGCTGAATATGAGGCTTTCTTCAAGGTGCTTCAGGAAAAACAGCTCAAATATGAAGGAAAGATGAAGATATACTATTATCCGTATGATGTTATCGAAGAGCTTAGGTACCGTTTGCATCATCCGGCGGCAAGCTTGCTTGTCATACCCAACGGCAATGTTAAACTCATCGGACCTCTTCCTTTTGTCTGTGGTAATTTGCGTGAGAATTCCCTTGCGGAACTTTGGGAAAAATATAAAAAAGCATGGAGAAAACCCGAAGTAGTCGAATTTACTAATAGGGTCATCGAAAACCCGGAGCTTCTCAAAGAAGCCAATACATGGAAACAAGTCTGATAAAGAATCTTATAAAGCTCTGCAGATACAGATTTATGCTTATCGCAGGGCTTTTCCCTTACCTGCTGGGGGCGGCTCTCGCTTTTTTTCTGCAGGGAGAGTTTCATTTTTATTTGTTCCTTGTCGGGTTTGTCGGTATTCTTTTTTGTTTGCTCGGAGTAGAAAGCTTTAACGAATATTTTGACTGGCAGCTTGGAACTGACAGAATTTTCCAATGCGAACCTAAGCCCATTACTCTCAAAACTTTTATTGTTGGGGTAGGGGCTTTTTTTATAGCTTTTCTGATAGGGCTATATCTTACCTATACAATAGGATTTGCGATAATTGCATTTGCCTTTTTCGGTTTTCTTGCGGCGCTCTTTTATCTGTGTCCTCCGATAAAGCTTACCTATAGGGGGCTTGGCGAACTTATAATCGCTCTTGCATATGGTCCTTTCATGGTTGGCGGGAGCTATTTTGTTCAAACCAGGCAATTAGAAGTTAAAGTGTTTTTTATTTCTTTAGTTCCGGCATTGCTTTTATTTGCGATTGCTGTTTTAAATGAGATTCCTGATTTCATTCAGGATTCATTAGTCGGAAAACGCAACATATGTGTCAGATTGGGGCAGAGGAGGGCGCTCATACTGGCTTTTACCATTAATATGATTAACTTCGTTATTTTGATTGTGTTCATATTGTCAGGAGATATACACTGGCTTAACTGTTTTTCCCTCCTATGTATTCCTGCCGCAGTTTTATCTTTCCTGAAAGGAATGAAAACCTATCAGAAGCCGGCCCTCTTTCTTCCAACAATAAGAAGTTTTCTCATCCAATATGTTGCTATACTCTCTTTGCTTATAATTAGTTGTATCATTTAATACTTTCATTTTTTAAAAGTATGGAAGATTCAAAAACAAGATTTTCAGCCAGAGCTGACGATTACAAAAAGTTCAGGCCTACTTATCCTCCTGATTTGATAGAATTCATTAGAGAAAATTGCCCTGTGAAAGAGAATTGGAGCATTGCTGACATAGGCTCCGGAACAGGAATATCAACAAAACTCCTCCTTGACGGATTCAAATGCAGTGTTTATGCAGTTGAGCCGAATTCCGATATGCAAAAAGCAGCCAAGGAGTCTCTTCAAGACAACCCGTTATTCCACTGTGTGAACGGATGTGCCGAGAGCACATGTTTGCCTGATAAAACCATAGATATAGTGACAGCTTTTCAGGCGTTTCACTGGTTTGATAAACCCAAGGCTAAAATTGAATTTTGGCGCATATTAAAGCAACCCAAATGGGTTCTATTTGTATGGAATGACAGGGCGACAAAAGGAAAACCCTTCCTCGAAGCTTATGAAGAACTTTTGCATTCAATGCCTGAGTACTGCAAGGTCAGCCATAAGAATATTTCTTCAGACTTGGTAGCAGGTTTTCTTGGCGATAAGGATATGAAAACCGCTCATTTTCCGCAATTTCAGGTTTTTAATTTCGAAGGCCTGAAAGGAAGACTCTTCTCCTCTTCATATACTCCAAAAGAAGGAACTGAAGATAGATTAAAAGTTACCGCGAAACTGAAAGAACTTTTCGATATATACAATACAGGAGGAATGGTGAGAATGGAATATCGGACAGATGTCTATATTGGCAGGCTGCATCTCTAACGACTATTTATAATTCAGTGATAATCCGACTCCAACATCTTTCAAATTTGCCGCTTTTGAGAGAGAGATTTTTGAAGTAAGATCAACGCAATGGCATGCGTGTATTTCTTTGGCTTTCAATTTTTTAAAATAATCGAGAGTTCCGCTAAGTTGTTTTTTCGAAGGCTTCATCAGATGAAAACCTCCTATCACATCAATGACTTTATCTTCATTGCAGACTTTTTTGGCGTATTGAATAATGTTGCATATTCCTGAGTGAGAGCATCCGGTGATGATTACTAGCCCGTTCTTCCCTTTATATGCTAAAGCCGAGTCGTCAAGTAAAAAATCATCTTCAGTCTTGCTATTGAAATGGACTTTTCCGACTGGTTCTTTGTTTTCAAAATCATTTAATCTTTCTATCTCTCCAAGAAAAATCAGTCTGTCTGTCAGATGGAAAGGTTTCTTTGATAGCTTCATTTCAAAATGCTGATGCAGCATCGATTCTGTAAGGATGCAGCCGATATCAATTCCATCTGCTGTTTTTGTTTGAAATGTTTCAGGATGAGTTACCAGAGTTGGCTTTTGGTAAGGCAGAGATTCTATCTTTGCTTCTGTATATAATTTGATAAGGCCGTCAAGTCCCCATGTATGATCCATATGTCCATGGGAAAGAACTATAAAATCGCTTTGCATGAGATTTAAATTTAACTTCCGGGCATTAGTGATGAAGGTATTGGAATATCCTGTATCGAATAATATCTGTTTGTCCTCGTCCTGAATCAGATATGATACACCTGGCTCACCAAGGAAATATCTGTCTATCAAAGTATTGTTGTCTATCAGTACATTTAATTTCATGTATTCCTCTTCTTCTATGCTTGTCAGGATGATTAAAAAAAGATCTTGCCGTGAAATGAAGCAAGGTTTCTGGTTCTATTTATTCCTTCGAATAAAAAAGTCTTTCCGTCTATTGTATTTCTTGTTATCTGAACTGTTTCATTAATCCTAGTTTCGTTCTGGTAGTTTATGGACACTTTCTTCGGATAATTGTTCTTATGGAATTCAACAGGAAATGTGTCCATCATCCAGTCGATATAACGAATTGATGTTACATGGCCGTTCAGATCGATGTCATAATAAGTGGTTTTCAGTTCCGAAATTTCTCCTTCTTTTACAGGAAAGAGCTTTTCGGGGAGGGCGTTTATGGCGTGTCTGTCTTTCAGTTCGCTGAAGATATCTGATAACTCTTGTTTTAATGTTTGCGGGCGTTTTGTTAACTTATCGATCGCGAGCCATCCTGATGTGGCTTTCGCAACTATGTTCTGTTCATTGTTTCTAACTAGAAAATCCCTCAGATAAAAAATCTTCTTTACATCTTTGGGCCAAGTTTCCACTTCTAAAGAGTCATTCCAGACCAGAGGTTTGTCTATCTCAATGGTCATTCTGCTAAGCACCCAGAACAAGTTTTGTTTTTCAAGGTCTAAAAATCCGGCTCGCAAAGTCTCAGCGGAATTTATGGCAGATTGTATAAGCAAGTTGGACAAGGCGCTCATCCTCAGACGCAAATTCATATCGGTGTCTGCCGAAGTGATTTTGTACGGTATGGAGAGGATAAGCCTAGTTTGCTTATCTTTTCTGTCTGAAGCGTTCTTCGTCATTATAAAGATGTTTTTAGCTTAATTTAATGTTCGAACTGCGTGGCTGTTTTTTCTTTCTTCTTATATGGAAAGAGTTTTTCGAATTCTTCGAGTTCTTCTTCCGTAGTTGTAAAGGAAGCATCTTCAATGAATCTTCCTTTTATATCTCTCAACGAGTTTTCATCAAGTTCCAATGCCATAAAAGGTTCGAAGTTTTGTCCGTCTTTTGTGGTGATTTCAAACTCTTTTGCATTCCTGAAACCGAAACGGTGATAGTAGTCAGGATTTCCGAAAAGTATCATGCCCTTATAACCCATTTCTTTAGCGATCAAAACCGAACTAACTATCAGCTTTGAACCGATGCCTTTTTTCTGAAGATCAGGCGATACGGAAATAGGCCCCATGCATAATATTTCCTTTTCGTTGTTTTCAGAAAAAATGACTTTTGCTTTGGTTGATATCAAGTGTCCTATGATTTTTTCTTTATCTACGGCCATTAGGTCAAGTTCCTGTATACAACTTGTACTCTTCCTTATTTTATTCAGCACCAGATGTTCAACACAACCCTGCCTGTATATATTCCAGAATGCTTCTCTTGTCAGGTTTTCCGTTTGGAAGAAATTTTTCTTATCTGTCTTTTTAATTATAAATTGCATAGTTGCTTATCTAACTGCGTTTATTTTCTCTCAAATTAAGATCGATCAAGTCGTCAAAGCGCTCTGCGCTGGATCTTGTTTCTCTGGTTCGTTTCCTATCATACGGCAGGAACTTGAATTTTCCCTCATTGAGTAGTTAATTTGAACCAAAAATCATTGAGTCCCACAATGTATGGCCTTGTTCGTTGATGAATTGGACTTTCATTGCCTGCAGATCAGAAGGCCGATTGGTGTCGCTGTTCAGTTCTACGAGCGATAAGTTAGATATAGCCACTCCAATACCTGGTGAGACATTCTTATACAATAATTGCCATCCACCTAGTTTAGCAAGAGAATAGATATTTACGGGAATATCTATAGGATTGCCTTTAATCGTGGCATTGGGCGTCCATGCTATACCGCCTAACATTGTATCTATTGCCTGTATCCTGTCCATATTCTCTCTGTCGGAAAACTTATCGTAACTGTAATTTTCCAGAGGGATTAATTGTATGGTAATATTATTATTGTCATCTAGTGTTAGCAGTGACACGTGATATATGCCTCCGGCATTTTCAGAAGCGTTTTTGATTGTCCCGCCTGTCGAACCTACAACGATATAGCGAATTGAGTCTGTATATCCTTCGTCCTGATTGTAGTGAAAATGGCCGGCAATAACTGCAAGCACATGATGTTTCCTGAGGAGATTATGAACTCGTTTCCATCCTGTAATATTATACCACATTGGCTGATGAATCAGGACAATTATGCCTTTAGCCGACGCGGAGTTATTCAAATCTTCTTCAAGCCAGCTGAATTGTTCATCAGAGATTTTATCCATGAAAATATTTCCCCAGCGAGGATCAGTTCTGAGATAATCTTCTGAGTATAAGCATATGAAATGATAGCCATGATAATCAAAGCTGTAATATAACTTTTCCGGGATTACACATAAAGCTCTTTTTGAGTATTCTTTTCTTAAGAGATTAAGGAATAAATCTGCTTTCTCTGTGTTTTTTGTTCCGGGAGTATAATCATTAGGAGGATTCACATCATGGTCTCCGGCAGTTATATACCATGGAATGTTCATAACGTTTAAATAACTTACAGCCTGCTCAAAAGAGTCCTTAATGTCACTGTCGCTCTGAGAGCTTTCAACAATATCGCCCACATGCAGCACAATATCAGGATTAGCCGCTGCAATGGCCTGGCAGCCTTCACTCAAAACAGTATAAGACTTGGCTAAATCAGTGGAACCTGTCTGGTCTCCGATAATTCCGATTCTTAATTGTGCAAAAGAAAATACCGGCAGTAAAAATAGAAAGAGCATTGAGAGATAAGTAGTTTTACGATTCATAAAATACCACTCCTATTGCTGTTGGTTGTAGCACTGAATAGAGCAGTGAGTTTCAAACATGAAAATAGTGACGGGATAAGATGGAAGTGTGCTTTTGTCATAGTTTCTCCTTTTTGTTAACGCGACAAAACACAGTTACTTATGGTTTTCGGACTTAGAGAAACGAGAGTTTTCAATACCGTAGCGCGACTGTGCCTGATTCTCACAGGTCTTACCCATATTAAAGCAACTGAGAGTTCGTAGACTATATAACGGCTTTATAATGTAATATCAAGATGATAAAATGTTTTTTATCCGAATTGGCTGTAGGATTTTGGTTTAACGCTGGCTAGTCATAGATTTCTATAGCGAGCCAGAGGCAGTCGGTGTCGGCGTAGTATTGATGGTAAGGATAAATTTTAGTTTCACTGCAAAGGGGATCATGTGTATATCCCGGACCCAGATAAATCTCCTGATGCAATGAAGAAAACTCTTTATTATGAAATATCTGAATCCGGCCCAGACCGAATATCTGTGCATGTATTTCACTGAAATCATGTTCGTTGTGGATTCCGCAGTTTGTTCCGGCAGATGCAAACCACAAATTAAGTTCGATCTTTCCTATCCTTTCTTTCTCCGACCTCCAGAGTTTTATATTCTTAAGACTTGGAACAGGGAAAACTTCATATACCTGCTTCCATGAACTCATGATTTCTTTTGAGAAAGGAAAACCTTTATTGGAGAACAATTCGGTTTTTAAGGTGATGAAAAGCAAGTTTTCAACATTTTTGAATTTTATGTTGGAATATACCGCTGACTTGAAGGGTTTTAATAGTTTACTATCATTTTTAGAGTCCCTGTCTCTCAGATTTACAACAATCGTCTGTTCAGTTAGGACGCAGGTTTCCGCGCTTTCTACATACTCCAGTCTTATAAAATCCTCAGAGAAGTTCAGTATTTTTGATTTTTGCTTCATATCTTAGTATTTTTCTGACAAGTTTGTAAGGCTCCAGAACCGTTATTTAGGTTTTTTAAAAGTATAGACTCTGCTGTATGTAAGAGGTTTTGTAAGCTTTTCAGAATGCATTAAAATAAACTCATTAAGGCGAAAAGAGTTGCATTTCGGCGCCGAGACTTTGCCTTTAAGTATCTCTTTCATTGTATCAACGCTGACTTCGTTTGGATTGAAATATCCTACACTGAAGTGAGGGTATATTTTTCCTCCTTCATTAAAGTCAGAATCTTTATAATATAATTTATTTTTCTTAAGGTCATTCAAAAGAATATTTACAAATTTAGTGAGAGTAACAGGTTCAGGGAATTCGTAAACGATAAAACCAGTATGAGTTACATTTAATCTTGCATCTCTTATTTTATTTGCGATGTTTCTGTCGGGAAGATACCTGGCATCATTTTTGAAGAGCTGGATATAATTCCTCAAGAGAGCGTCAGGATGTATTTCGTTAAATCGTATGAGGCTGATATGGATATTGTCAGGAGTGTGATAAAGAATTTTGTCCGTATATTCCGGCGCATTTTTCTTTATTAATTCCCTGATTTTTATCTGACAGTCATTTACTATGCTTTGATCTGTATCCTGCGGCAGATCCATGGCTAAAAAATAGATTTGCTCTGATGTATCGGCAAGAGCAGAAGTTATAAAACCAGTTAATAATATAAAAATGAAAAGTAAATATTTCTTCATTTATTCCTCCTTCATCGGTTTATTCTCGGCAGTTACCGTTAATACTTTATGTGCATCGCTATCCCATGTTATTTTTGTGCAGCCGACATTGCTTCCGTGGACACCGGATTTGATTAGGGTTTTTCCATTGTCCTTTTCATTTAGAAGTTTATGAGAGTGCCCGCCGATGATTGCGCATATTTTGTTACTCTTCAGAGCTGAAACAGAGTCTCTGTCAACATTATCCCAGTTATGGCTCAAGAGAATAATAAAGTCTGATTGTTTAGCAACTTCATCTATTATCTTATTTATGGTTGGATTGTAAACAGGATAAGTTTTTAATTTTTCCTTATCGGCTTTATTCGGGAAATGATAATCCTTCTGGTCTTGATCGGATATTCCTATTATTCCGACCCTGATAGAAACAGCTTTGCCTGTTTTAAGACGAAAGTTTAATTGCACTATTTTGTATCTAGAAAGGTACAGGCTGGGATGGCTAAGGTTAGCGGCTATTAAAGGAAGGTTATATCTGTTCAGGAGCTTCTGCAGAATATTTGCTCCAGCAATCATATCATGATTTCCTATGAGTATGGCGTCATATTTCATTGTTGATGCCCATTCGAGCATCTTTTCACCCTTTGGCGTAGTTGATGCCAAGTCACGGGTTTTACGATCCTGTGGTGAAACATATTTTGAAAAAGGGAATTGGGTAAGCATGTCTCCTGCATCGAGCAAAATCACACAACCAGGATGGTTGGTTCTCGTTATATCTACATAAGATTTTATTTTTTTTAGATATTTCGAAGATTCATGTATGTCTCCTGTGTTCAGAACATAGACATTTACCTGTTCGGAATAAGATAAGACACAGTAAAATGTCAGAATTAAAAAGAATAGAACCCTTACTACATTTCTCATTATCGCCTCCCCTTTCCTTGCGGATTATATCGTTAGATCCATTTTAGTACTATGAAAGATAATTTCAATAGAGATGCTATTTTCCAACAAGTTATGAATAGAAAAGATGAAAAAATTGATACGCTCAAACCGATCTATAATTTCAAAGCGCATCAATAGCTATTGGCAGTTGATAAGTTCAGTCTTTATTAAAAATGCATTTTAGCCTCATGCCTTTAAACACATGATTGAAGGCACACTGATTGCAGGAAGTGCATGCAGCTTTTGACATGTTTCCGCTTATCCACCTATTGACTATGCCCGGTTCCCTTATATACGGGCGGCACATGGAAACAAAATCAGCTTCGCCGTTTTCTATTATTTCTTCCATTAAAGATGGAGTTCTCAAACCGCCCTGCATTACAACAAGGGCATTATGCTTGATCCTTGATTTTACTCTTTTAGTCCAGTCTCGATAATATGCTTCTTTGTCTAAAGAATTGATGTTTGGTTTCATAGAGGTACTATTCATATCAGTTATATCCTGTAAACCCTGGCTTATTTCTATGATATCCGTATTGCCCTGTGATGCGATAATTGCTGAGGCTTCTATTCCCTCTTCAGCTTTCGTTCCGCCTGGCAAAGAATCTTCTATGCCGAGTTTGAGCACTGTCAGGAATTCATTACCTGTTTTATTCTTGATCTCTTTCAGAATTTCGCAGTGCAGTCTGCAGCGGTTTTTTACATTGCCTCCCCAGGAATCAGTGCGCAAATTGTATAAAGTTGAAAACCACTGGGATAGCAGTGAGTCATGTGCGGCATGGATCTGTATTCCGTCAAAGTTAGCTTTTTTTGCTCTTACAGCCGCATCGCCGAAAGCTGAAATCAACTCAAAAATTTCTTGCTCGGAAGCCTGGCAATTTTCGATGTTTTCTTTTTTGAAACCTTTTTTTTGATTTTTCATGTAGAACGAAGGACTTAAAGGCCTGTTGCCGATAGAGAACTGATAAGCTGCAGCACAGGCACCCCCATGAGTCATCTGAAGTATGGCCAAAGCTCCGCCTTTATGGATCTTGTCGGCAAATTTTTTAAATGAAGGTATCCGTTCATCAGAATTCAGCATGGGTCTGGTTGCATTGCTTCTACCTCTTGGATGAATTCCGCTTACTCCTCCTGTAGGGATCAAGGCGCAACCACCATTGGATATATCAAAGTGCAGAATTGGATCGCTATAGTCAATGTCTCCTTCAGTAGTTCCGTTATATGAAGCAGCAGCGGACATAAAGATTCTGTTTTTTAAAACAGTTTTTCCAATTCTGACTTTTTCAAAAAGGATGCTTTTCATGTTATTTACCTTTAAGATTAACTGATTCTGTGGATTAAGGATAACCTGCATGCCAAAGAAAAAGGAGCCTTAAATAATATATTTTGTGAGATGGCAAGTTTTATTTTAAATAGTTATATGTCTTATAATATGTCGTTGCTCTCATACAGGGGATTTCCTGCGAGAGAACTTCAATGTGTAGCTATATCTTTAACCACAGGCTCACCCCATGGCTAAAATATAATTGTTGGATTTTTAAAATAGCTTGATCCACGAAAGTGATGGAATTAAATATTAACTGACATGGAGATATGATATGCAGATTTTACGCAAAGGATCGTTATATGAATATCAGGAAAAGTAATATGACAGATTTTATCTTTAGGGAAATGCTTATAGAAGATTATTTAAAAGCGTTTGAGCTTTGGCAGAGAACTGAAGGAATGGCATTGAGCCTGGCCGATTCCAGAGAGAATATCAATAGATTCCTAGAGAGAAATGAACGCTTGAGTTTTGTTTGCATAAATGATGGAAATTTAATTGGAACTGTTCTTGCCGGACATGACGGACGCAGAGGCTATATTTATCACCTGGCTGTAGATAAAGAATTTAGAAAAAAAGCTATTGCCAGAGAACTTATTAAAAAATCTATAGAGGGATTGAGAAATTATGGAATAGAAAAATGCCATCTGTTTGTTCTGAATACGAATGTTTCAGGAGAAGATTTTTGGGCTCATGAAGGATGGGCGAAAAGAGATGATATAATCGTATTTTCATCAGACATTTGATTTGACGAAAGCGGTGACTGATAGATAAATAAGAGAAACGGTTATTCGCAGAATTACAGGAAGATATTTGTAAAAAAAAGAGAGGATGTCGTGAAAGTCAAGGAGGGAGTTAGCTGTGATTTAACAGTCTCTGCTCTTGGATCGGAGTTTAAGCTCATACTGTTTTACGCGGCGGTTTAATTGCGCATATCTTAGTATCAGCCCGATAGATATAATTTTTCGATGTTATCTCAAACTAATTCTATCTCAAACAGCGATTGCTGCTTCGTATATGACTACCTCATTATGCTCTTTGGGACTTAGTCCCGGGCGTGCCATTTTCCATTTGGCCGGCCATCGAACTTGTTTTCCGGCGGGTACCGGCATTTTAGTTCATTTTCTCAAACAAGTCAAAATTGTTTGAGCTGCTTTATGCATTCGTCATATACACTTCGAATTTTTACTGTCCTCTCGGACGATATCTCTTTCGGTAATTCCCATGACCGTCTTCAGCCGATATACCTCAGATCAGACCTAATCCGATCTCGGATAATCTTTCGATTATCACACCCTCAGGTGCTTTCCGCAGCCTTTGCTACTTCGATATGAAATATGAAGTTTTCTCTGCATTTTCATATAGGCTATTCGGCATAACCTTTTGGAGTTGGGATAATTCAAGGCCTCTGCCCTGATGCTGCGCCATTGTCCTGCGCATGACATAAATTTTACAACTTCGTATATTATGAAACCTCCCTTCAGGTTTCACGCGGGACAGCTCGTGTCCGCTATTGTCAGGGAATATCTCAGTGCTTATATTGGATATTTTTAGCGCTGAGTGTCTTTAGTCCTGAACGCTCCTGCTTCAGAAGACCTCGGCCTTCCTTCTGCTATCACAGCGTTTCCGCTGCATGGCGCTCTGCCTTTTCGAAAGGGCTGCTTTCTTTTCCCCCGGTGAACCGGGTTTCAGCGTTCGAACCTGGACTTTGCAATACGATACAAGCCTCAGCCTACCGTATTACCTTTCAGCTGTCGAATTACCCATGGGCAATTCGACGCTCTTTCCGATCTTACCGGATTGCTCCGGTATCTTTCACGACATCCTCAAGTTTTCAAAGAACTCTTTGATCCTGCCATTGCTACTACTGATATTTGACTATCAGTCGTTAATGAACAAGAGCTATTAAGATGCCAGCAATCGAAAAATTAGCAAATTGAAAATCCTGAATATTTTGAAATTATTTTTTGACAGCTACTAGTATGAGGCTAAATTCTCAATGAGATTTTTGTAGATATTATAATTCTCGTCGTCAAAGCAGACAAAAATTATTTCTTTTATTGAGTTATTGTCAGACAGAAATTCATTTACTGTTTCTAATGCTATTTTTGCAGCCAATTCTTTGGGAAACCTGTAAATCCCTGTACTAATATTCGGGAAGGCAATAGTGTGTATCCTTTTACCTGCAGCCAATTTTAAACTGTTTGAGTAACAGTTTGCCAGGAGCTGCTGTTCATTCCTATTACCCCCGTGCCAAACCGGCCCTACTGTATGTATTACATATTTAGCAGAAAGCTTTCCTCCTGATGTAATAACGGCTTCCCCAGTCGGGCAGCCGCCTATTCGTGTGCATTCCTCAAGTATCTGAGAGCCTCCTGAACGATGAATAGCTCCATCTACTCCTCCGCCGCCCAGAAGAGAAGAGTTTGCGGCATTTACTATTGCGTCAACCTTAAGTCCCGTTATGTCGCCTTTTATAAGTCTGATCTTGTTCTGCATAGCTTTATTAAATAAGTTAGTAGTTTATTTCTCTCAGTACAGAGATATTAATCTCAGAGTTTTCGAAATTATATAGAAAAATGAGAAATTTACTTGCCAAATTCCATAAGTTATGTAAATAGCAGAGAGTGATAATAAAAAATAAAAAGTTTGGAGTTTAAGTTTTATGGAAATGCTAGTTGCCGTGGTAATCATTGGAGTCTTAATAGTTGTAAATATTATCGTTACTTTGTTAAGCAGAAGAAAGGATATTTCGGAAGAATTAAAAAACTATCTGGTCAAAATTGAAGGCTGGCTCTCCAGATCTGATAATCAGTTCAGGGAAGAGTCCGCGAGGAACAGGGAGGAAAGTCAGAAAGCTTTCAGAGACAATAGAGACGAACAAACGAAATCTCTTAAGTCCTTTGAAGATAAGTTTTCACAAAATGTAAAAGAATTCAATGATCTGCAGAAACAGAAGTTTAATGATCTGTTGCTAAAACAGGAACAGATAAAAAAAGACACAGAGGAAAGGCTCAAAGAAATCAGAGAGACTATTGAGAAAAAACTTCAGACACTCAGGGAAGAGAATACTCTCAAGCTTGATGAAATGCGCAAGGTAGTTGATGAAAAACTCCAGGAATCTCTGGAAAAGAGATTTAATCAATCTTTTAAACTTATCAGCGAAAGGTTGGAACAGGTACATAAAGGATTGGGAGAAATGCAAACCCTTGCTTCAGGGGTAGGGGATCTTAAGAAGGTTCTGACAAATGTCAAAACAAGAGGAACCATGGGAGAAATTCAGCTCGGAGCAATACTTGAACAGATTCTATCCCCTGAACAGTATCAGCAGAATGCGACAATTAAAAAAGATAGCCAGGAAAGAGTTGAATATGTAATCAGACTGCCTGACAAGAATAGTGACGAAAAATCAGTTCTCTTGCCTATTGACTCGAAATTCCCGACAGAAGATTACCAGAGGCTTCTTGACGCTTATGAAAATATTGCCAATATGAGCCAGAAAGAGATAGACAATGTTTATAAACAATTTGAGAACTCTATAAAAAAGAATGCCAAGGATATAAGAGAAAAATATATCAATCCTCCTGTAACTACCGATTTTGCCATAATGTTTGTCCCTACTGAAGGACTTTATGCTGAAGTTCTAAGAAGGCCTGGACTTTTCGAGACTCTGCAGAGAGAATACAAGGTTACAGTTGTAGGGCCGACCAATCTTGTGGCATTCCTCAGCAGCCTGCAGATGGGATTCAGAACTCTTGCCATAGAAAAAAGATCAAGTGAAGTATGGGAAGTTCTAGGAGCTGTAAAAACAGAGTTTGGCCGTTTTGGTGAAGTGCTTGAAAAGACTCAGAAGAAACTTCAGGAAGCAGCAAACACAATAGAGAAAGCCGGAACCCGTTCAAGAGCCATAGAAAAGAAGCTCAAGAATGTTCAGAAGCTATCAAAAGAAGATGCTGCTGCTCTAATAGGAGAGGCCGTTGATATCGAAAAGGAAAATTAATTTATAGACAGGTACTTTTATTCTTGTTGAAATTTATCCTTAAAACTCGAAATAATATACTTTTCAACAAGAGGATGTTTTACTTCATCAGATGAGGGATCTACCAGCGTCCACTCCTGTGTAACATCCTTGTCTAAAAAATTGCCATCCTTATCAATCGCCTGCCAGTTCACAAGAACTTTGACAATGTACTTATGAGATCCATCAAAACTAACATTTACTCTGCTAATATAGTGGATGTTGCTCTTAATGTTCTTTCCGACACCGTCATACCACTCTTTATAATCTTTTAGATTCCTGACAGTTATTTCAGGGAACACCATATAAAGATTATTCTTGTCTAAAAACTCATATGATTCGTTTATGTCCACATGTCGGTCATGTAAAGAAAACCAGTAAAAAGCAAAAGATTTAATCTGATTCTTGTTAAATTGATGATCCTTTGAAGCATTCAAGTCTTTAAGATAAGCCTCTTTATCACTCTCTTGTGATGCAAGCGCCAAACTAATAAACATCAAGAATACTAAGGTAAGAATCCTCTTCATTTTTCAATATCTCCTGTCTTGGTTTATAAGATATAAACAATTTAACTTGGCTATCATCTAGAATAAAGGAAACATATAAAATGTCAACAAGTTATATTCAATTTTTTTTGAAGCTCAATCAATAATAATTTCTTTAGGGGGCAGGACTTGAAAATGTTCTATGAAAAGAATAAAATCTTAAGCCGTGGGCGTGAGCTCGTGGAAATTGAATCAAATAAGAACTAAAAGCCCTCCTGAATGGGAGTTGCGAAGGAATATTGAAATATAGATGCAATTATGAGTGTAAAATACAAAGACTATTACGCCTCTCTGGGAGTTAACAAAAGTGCTTCTCCTGAAGAAATAAAGAAAGCTTACAGGAAGCTGGCAAGGCAGCACCATCCGGATATAAACAAGGGGACAGGCGCTGAAGATAAATTCAAGGAAATAAGCGAAGCGTATGAAGTGTTGAGCGATCCAGAAAAGAGGAAGCGCTATAACCAGCTGGGGCAAAACTATAGAAGCGGACAGGATTTTCAGCCGCCGCCGGGAGCTGAAAACTTCCAATACGAATATAGCAGAGGGCCTGGTTCACATACTTATTCGTATCACGATTTTGGGGGTTCTGAAGGTTTCAGTGATTTCTTTGAAAGCTTGTTTGGAAAGGCGGCAGGGAGATCCGGATCTTTTCATTCCGGAAGAGAAAGAGGAAATTATCCAATTGACGGTCAGGATCATGACGCAGATATTGAAATTTCCCTTGAGGAGGCTTTCTCCGGAACAGAGGCGACAATAACCTATCAGGTTATGGGGATGGGGCATGATCGCAGAATCCAGCCGATAGAGAGCAAATTTAATGCGAGAATCCCTCCCGGCGTTACTGAAGGATCCAAGATAAGGCTAAAAGGCAAGGGAGACCAGGGAATAAATGGTGGGGAACCTGGAGATCTCTATCTAAGAATTCATTTAAGAAAGCATTCTGAATTTAAAGTTTACGGTTATAATCTTGAAGCTGATTTGAAACTTTCCCCATGGGAAGCTGCTTTGGGCGGTGTAATATCTGTAAAGACGCTGTCGGGAAGGACTTCAATACGAGTTGATAAGGGGATTCAGTCAGGACAGCATATAAGGCTTAAAGGAAAAGGTCTCCCCAGAGGCAAAGATAAGGAATATGGCGATATGCATCTGGTTGTAAGAATAGTTAATCCTGAGACGCTGACTCCTCAGGAAGAGAAACTATATGAAGAACTGTCAAAAATATCAACTTTCAAACCTTCTTGAAATTCTTATGAATAAACCTAATAAAAACATTATGGATAAATACAGCTTTTCATTTCAAATATCTGAATACCGCCGCCATTTCGGAGATCATTTAACCATCGAACAGGCAGCATATGCCACGGGATTAAAACCAATTATTCTTAAAAGGCTGGTTTCTCATGAACTCATTGAAATTATGACTTTTTCTCCCGAACCTCTGATTCATGTAGAAAGAGTCCCTGAAATAAAAAAGATTGCCCGTCTTCATTATGATCTTGGCATCGGCTGGAATTCCATGGGCGTAGTCCTCGACCTGCTAAAGAGAATAGATGAACTGGAAGGAAGATCTTCCTAGTATGAAACTGAAGAACTAACACTCAACAAGGAATGCCCAACTCTCAACGAAAATACAATGAGAAATGCATATACTTCGTTATTTGGATATTCCTTGTTGGATATTGAACATTCAAAAAGTTTCCCAAGGAAATTTCAAACTCCGCCGGTGGCTGAGCTGATATGAGATGCTTTTATTCGCTGGCATAATGAATATCTAAAATCCTCATTGTATCTCCATCCGAAGCCTTGTTGACTCTTGCAAAAAGCATCTGGCTCGCCAGTACTTCGTCGCCTTTGCTTTCATCGAAATCTTGAAAACTATTTCCATTTAAAGCATTGTCCCTGAGACTTTCACCTAATGCTATGATGTAAAATGTGTTTTGAGCTTCAATTGAATTTTCAGCGACCGTTGAGAGGTTGATGAATTTTCCGATTATCTCTTCTTTTTTCCTGTCATTAGTTTGCGTGCTCATAGTCGTTAATGCGTCGGCTATAGTGCTGACTTTCAGAAGTTCGGCTCTTGTCCTCAGAATATGATCGGGATCTTTGGTATAATTTCTTATCGCTTGCGAAAATGCTACTGCCTGAGCATTGTTAATAAGAGTTGTGGATCCAATGGAACCAGGGTCACTAATTTTACTACCTATTCTTATCCTTTCAAAGAGTGCTCTGAGAGTATAATCGTTCTGATTGTTGAGGTTGATTTTGCCATATGTAGACTCATCATCGCTCATGGTAATCTGATCGAGAATATTGGCATCGCCGTCAGAATAAGCATTTCCTCCTGCATTCGTGCCGGTTCCTTCTGAATCATTGTATTTTTTAAGATTTATTGTTCTCCATGGTTCCCCTCTATTTATTTTTGGTTGCAGAATCGGTAATCCCAAGAGCGTTGCATATTTCATCGACACTTACCCATTTTGTTCCTTTTGGCAGTTTTGGTTTAGAAGCAGCGCTTCCTATAGCGCTTATCATGTCAATATAGTTGGATTTGTACCAGTTGCCGTCACTGGTGATTGTTTCATAAACAGAGCTTAAGAAGATTTCATTAACATTTCTCCCCTGTCTTCCAATAATAGATGTAGCACCTTCGGTCATTGTTTGTTCATTAGTATTGTGTGTATTTTCAGAAGGAAAGGTGCCAGTAGCTTTGGAGCCGTTATCAACAATTGCCGAGGGGTCAAGGTCTCCGGCGCAGGTATCTACAAAAGCAAAGAGCTCATTGCTGAATTCATTCCAATTATTGAAATTATCTGGTGGGCACCAATGCCAAAAAGGAAGTTCAAGTTCATTGGAAAATTTTACTCCTGGTAACTTCCATATTATAAAATTTCTTCCCTATTCTCCGGATTTAATTCTTTGCAGATTCCCTTCTGAATTTTTCCTTTGTATATATACAAGAGGTAAGCTAATTGCAGAATTAGGTTTATGTTTATTAAAAAGTGATTCCAAAATACCATAAACACAAAAGAAATATCAGCTATTAGTCGGGTTTTATTATGCTATAATATAATAAATTCTATATTTCATATATTTTTAAGACAAGGGATAAAATAATGAAGTTTTATCATGAGAAATTTAAGGAATTACAAAAGAACAAAGGCAAATCTTTAACAGAGCTTGCAAACAGTTTGGAAATATCTCCTCAGTACATGAGTAATATAGCAACAGGCAGAAAAGTGCCTTCAAAATCGCAAGCCGTTCATCTCGCTATAGTTCTAGAGGTACCTGTTTCCAGTTTTACAGACTTGCCGAAATATATAAGAAAAGAAGATTCTAAGTATTATTCATTGAGCAAGCTGGAACTTATTGAGTATATACATAGTCTGAAAGATGTACATATACCGCAAAATGCAGATGTTATAAAAGAGATAAATTTTAGTTTATTTTTTAACAGGCTTATAAATACAGTCATTCTCATAAATGATAAATACAAGATAGAGCATTACAGTGATAAAATTCTTAAACTTTTAAACTCAAAAGAAAAAATTAACGGGTTAAAAGTGTCTAATGCTTTTCCCTTAAAACTAGCAAACGCTCTAATTCCTCAAATAAAGGCCGTCTTTGAAACTGGTCTTCCCGATGTACAAATTAAAAATATTAACGGTGAAAATAAAAAGGTTTATACCTCTCTTATGATCCAAGGCGTGAATAAATATTGCTTGCTTGAAATTGTCAATTTTACTACAGATAGCAAAATGCTTAGAGACGAAATAAAAGTCATACAATCGCAAAGTCAATTGCAGAAGTATATAGACAATATGGATGACTGCTGCACATGGTACGGAGGAAAAGCCGAAGATGGCAAAATACATTATTATCATCTTAGCTCTAATTTTGAATCTATGTTTGGAATTCCAAATGATGAATTAATGAAGGATTATAATAAGTGGAATAAAGGAATGAATAAGAAAGACTTGGAACTGATTCATAAACAGCTGGGGAATCAGAATAACTGCAGTGTCTATGCATATAGGTTCAAAGTGAAGGGCAAAGGAATACGAAGATTTATGGCATGGAATTATAACAGCATGATAGATGGAAAATTAGTTACTCATGGCATAACGAGGGATATAACAGACTGTATAATAGTTAAAAATCCCTATTTATTTGATTCTGCAGAATGACATGTTAACTACATTATGAATAGATAGAATCATGAATATGTCATAGAATGCAAGAGGATTATTCTTACTGCTGAAGAAAGGAATGATAAACAAAGAAGGAATAAGCCTGTTTTAAATTTTTTCATATTGATAAGATTTGAAAAATATCATAGAATCTATAATGCCGTGTATAAAATTTATATAAATCAAGAAAGGAGAAAGAGTATGGGTTGCTGCTGTTCTGCTGACCCTGAAAAAAAAGGGAATTCAGTCGTAATAAAAACATCTATAATTGCTGCACTGGCAGGGCTGCTGTTCGGTTTGGATATAGCCTATGTCAATGGTTCTCTGCAGTTTATAGTAAAGGATTTTAATGTTCTTCCGTCACATGAAGGATATGTGGCAGGATTTCTTCTTGCCGGTTGTGCTGTAGGAGCTCTGTTCAGTGGTTTTCTTACTAGAAAATTCGGCAGGAAGAAATGTTTGGTTCTTGCTGCGCTTATGTTCACTGTTTTCACTGTCGTGTGCGTTCTTTCTCCGAACTACCACTTTTTCCTTGGTGTAAGATTTATCCTTGGATTAGCTATAGGTATTGCCTCTTTCGTAGCACCTCTCTATCTAGCTGAAATTGCTCCTTACAAGATGAGAGGCGGTTTGATTGCCATGTATCAGTTGATGATAACAATTGGGATCTTTCTCATGTTCCTTTCCAATGCTGCACTTGAGTTTACTGAATCATGGAAGCTTATGATGCTGGTATTGGTAATTCCTTCTGCAATAATGCTTATCGGAGCATTAACTCTTCCGGAAAGTCCGAGATGGTTTGTTCTTGTCGGTAGAGATGAAGAGTCAAAAAAGGTTTTAACGAAAGTCAGAAATACTAAAGAAGAAGTAGATTTCGAATATAACGAAATCAGGACATCTATTGATGGATCTACAGGTGGTATTTTTGAACTGCTCAAGAAGCCTTTTTTCCTTAAAGTCGTATTTCTTGGCTTTATGCTGCAGACTCTCCAGCAGTTTACAGGTATGAATGCCTTTATGTATTACTCGGGTGATATTTTCAGAGAAGCCGGTTTTACAAATCCTTCAGTAGCTACTGTAATTGTTGGTCTTGTTAACATGCTTACCACCCTCTTAGCCATCAAATATGTTGACAAACTAGGCAGAAAGCCTCTTATGTATGGAGGTCTGGCCATACTTATAGTCTCTTGTGCTATTGCAGGCTACATATTCCATCTGAAGGAACTCGGACATGTACTTACTTCAGCCAATAAGATTGTCCTTCTTGTATTCTGTCTGCTCTTTATATTCGGGTTTGCAGTATCTCTAGGGCCAGTCGTTTGGATCCTCTGTTCTGAAATCCAGCCTCTCGAAGGCAGGGATTTCGGTATAACAATTTCCACTACAGCTAACTGGGTAATGAATACTATTATAGGAACATTCACTCCGATTTGGTTTGTCAGCCTCGGAATTGACGGAACCTTCTGGCTCTTCGGTTTCTGCTGTGTTCTGGGGGTATTCCTAATGAAGTTCTTTACTCCTGAGACCAAGGATGTGCCTCTGGAAGAAATAGAAATGAACCTCAAGAACGGTATGAAACTCAAAGATATAGGAAAGAGAGTTACCACTCACTAAAAACAATTTTATATTTTATTAGAATAGAGGGCATCGGCCCTCTTTTTTCTTTTGGGAAGCATAAATGAAAAAAAGAAAGATGCTAATAGGCACTGATACAGCTTCTTTAAAATCATTTTTAATTTTGATTTTGATGCTTTTTCTGCCCCTGTTATTGAGCAGTTGCGGAACAACTGAAAACAGTTCAGATAATCTGAGAGGTGAAGGTAGAAAGGACAAACTGTCAGAACTTGACTTTGAAGCAGATATGAATCATGCGCTTTTTTCATTTGGAAAAATGCTTGAAGCATACGATGTTGCTCCGCTTTCGATTCAAATCCAGAATACAGGAGATACCTTAACTGACAAAGTAATACAGAATAATGTCAGCATATTGATTTCAAATGCTGTGAAGAAGTTTGACCATACAATTACTCTAATCCCTGCATATCCTCAGAATAGTATAAATGAAAACGCCTCAGGAGATATAGAGAGAAAAACTTACCCCGATGTAATTATATCAGGCGGTTTTTCAGGTTTAGAAAATCAACTCAAAAGAATAGATAATCAGTCTACTTCCAAAGTATTTAGACTTGCTGGAAGTACTAAGGACTCTTCATCTTTAAGTACCGGGGAACAATCAGAAATTACTCTTGAGCTGAATTTGAAGGATTATAAAACTAACTCCTTTTTTCCCGGAGTATTTGTTTCTGACTACATTACTCCTCATGAGGATGGAGAAGGGTGGGATATTCATTCTTTTGATATGGACTATAACGCGTCTTTTTATTCTGTGGCAAATAATCGTGAAGGTGTCTGTTCTGCTGTTAAATACCTTTTGGATCTCGGCATTGTGGAATTACTGGGCAGATATTTTTCCGTTCCTTACTGGAAGTGTATAAAAGGAGCTTCGGTTGATACAAAAATGGTTCAGCTAGTAAATGACAGGGTCAAAGGCATGTCTGATGAAAATCTGATAGCAGGCATTAAAAAATATTTATATCTGAGCGGAATAAAAAATATTAACAGGTCAAGAAAAACTCTTTCTTTTTCGGAGAAAAAAATACTTGCGGAACAGATGAAAATTCATGCAGCGAAAGACTATCCTTCTCTTCTTGTGATTCTTTGGGAAAACCTGCCTGTAGAAAAAGCTCTGAAAGTAAGAACAAGAGAGAAACAGAATGAACTTAGGAAGCAGAAACAAATGGAGTTAGGTGATATAGGGAAAGCAATTCAGGAACAGCGCAAACTGCTAAAGAAAGAGATTGAACTTAATAACCTGAGCGCTGCTGCTCAAAAGAGATATGACGATTGTATCAGAGAAGCAGATAAACTTTATTCTGCTGGTGATCTGGTAAAAGCTTACAAAAAATACAATGAATCTCTTTCTTATATTCCCGATGATAAATATGCCACAAGCCAGATGGATAAAGCCAAGTCCTTTATGGAGTCTGCTGTCAAGACAGAAAATGATTATAAAGCCGCTATTGACACGGCTGATAATGCTTACAAAGCAAAAGACTATACGAAAGCTTTGCAGTTTTATAAACAGGCTTTAGTCGCAAAGCAAAGTGATATTTATGCTTTAAAAATGATCGCCAGGATCAATAATCTTTAATGCCAATTTTGCAGAGCCTGAATACTATGAGACTCTATAGTGTAGTGAATTGGAAAGAAGAAAATACTGCAGCAGTTTCAAAAACAGATTTTATACAATGCTGGTTATAAAAGGAAAAACTAAAATGGCAGCATTGGGAGCCGTAATGCGTAAAATGATCTGTGTCGGTCGTCAAAATAATGTAACTAGAATTAGTTTTTTTTCATTGTTTCTCTGCATAGAAGTCAAAGACATATTTATTAAGAAGGATGTTCCGTCTTTTTTCAATAGTTTGATTTTAGATTCATGATGCACTCCGTTTTCAAGAAGCTGCTTTGATGCAAGTAAGTATATTTCTTTGTACTCCTGAAGAAGGAATCGAGGAAGAGGCTTATTAATCAACAAGTCTCTTGGGTATGATAATAAACCGGAAGCCAGCAGATTAGCTTCAAGTATTAAGTTTGCTTCATCTATGATTAAATAACCTACGGGAGAGAGATTGAAAAGATCGAAATATTTTGAGCGAGCTGCTGTAACTTCGGCATTTGCAGTTTTTATCTCCTTATTCTGTCTCTCCAGTTCAATTTGCTGTTTTTCCCTCAGTTTTTCTGCCAGTTTGCGTTCTGTTATATCTATGTAATAGCATAATATTCCCTCAGTCTTTCCTTCAGAATCAAGAATTGGAATTTTTGAAATAATACCTTGTTTGGTTTTTCTGGAGCATGGGATAAAGCATTCTTTGTTCATAATGCTTTTTCCCGAAGAAAGAACATCTTTATCCATTTCTTCATTTATTTTGGCTTCATTAACAGGGAAAAAATCTGAATCTGTTTTCTCTATGACATCATAGTTTTTATTTAAAGAGAGATTCTTTAAGAATGCTTCATTGGCCGCCAAATATCTGAGATTAGGTCCTTTAATATATAGAGGCAACGGGAGAGATGATACCATGGCTTTTATAATCAGTTTAGCATCTGACAATTCCTTGTGCATAAACATAATTTTTGAACAGAGTTTATGAGTCTCATTTAAACTTTCATTTTTATTTTCCTCGAGAAGGGATTTAATGCTTGAACGCAAAGGCTCAAGATTGGTTTCCGATAGATGCTTTTCTGGGGGAAGGTCAGAAATTTCATTAATTGGAACATCAAGAATTTTTGCCAGCATTCTTATTTTAAATTCAGAAGGTACTATCTTGGAATTCTCCCAGAGACTCAGAGTTGATCTGGTTATTCCCATTTTTACAGCCAGTTCTTCAGATGTAGTTTTCTTCTTTTTCCGGCATGCTTTGAGCTTTTCAACATATAGTTTCATATGAAAAATTCCTTTTTATGTTTTATTATTATACAGCAAATGTCAGTAATCGCACTAATTATGTATGATATATAAAATATTTGTAAAAATATTTTTTATCTGGTTAAATATTGCGTCTATAATTTATGAAATTAGAAATAGTTTGGTTTCAAAGAACACGAAACTATTAAACCGCAAAAAGGAAGGGGGAGGAATCATGAAGAAATTAAATTGCTGGGAATTCAAGAAATGCGGAAGAGAACCCGAGGGAAAGAATTCAATCTTATTAGGAGTTTGTCCTGTCGCCACATTGCAGGTAACTGATGGTATCTGTGGCGGAGTAAACGGTGGGAGAGTTTGCGGTTGTGTTTCCAAGTTTCTTGATTTAGATACTAATGAGACAAGAAGGTTGTCAGGGTTGACTGCGCCAGTAGATAAGTGTTCTCACAGGTGCGAAAACTGTAGTTTTTATGAAATAATTAAAGATGAAGAAAAAGAGGAACAGCAGTTATTGGATATGGAAGATCAAAATTCCAAGCTCAAAAAATGGTTTTCGGTTTCGGCTTAAGAGACAAAGAACAGGGTAATAGCTACGTTGAGATGATAAATATAGTCGACAGAAGCTTATAATAACAGAAGTTATTTTATCCCAAATTGATGAATATCAGCCAGACCTGATAGTAATGGGAACTCAAAAGTCCTGTTGCTCTGCTGTGAGTGTTATTTACTTTCGTCCAATGGAATTTTTATGGTAAATTTCGTGCCGTCGCATGTCTCGATTTGCATTTGAGCATTAAGCTGTTCTATAAGGCTGTCTATAAGCTGTAACCCGAACCCTGCACCTTTAGCTTGAATAAGTTCGGATGGTATGCCTGATCCATTGTCTTTATAAACTATCAGAAGATCATTCCCTGAAGGTTTTACCTGTAGAGTTATATATCCTTTTGTTTTATCGACAAAAGCATATTTTATAGAATTTGTTATAAGCTCATTTATAATTATACCTATCTGGGATAGGACTTTTGGGTCTAGCTGTACATCGCTGATGTCATATTTAATTTGGATATCAGATTTTGCGTAAATCTCTGAAATTGACTTAAGCAATGCCAGCAAATAGTCTTTGCCAGATAATATGCTGAGGGTTTCAGAACGGTAAAGCCTGTCGTACAGATGCATCATTGTAAGAACTCTGCCAGAGGCTTCGTTCAGCGCATTTTTGACATCATCCCTGTTAGTCGAATAAGCTTGAAGGGAGAGCATAGCTACCACAGATGACATGTTGTTTTTGATTCTATGGTGCACTTCCTTTAGCAATAATTCTTTTTCTGTTAAGAGTTTTTCTATTTTGATATTGGCTTCATGGAGTTTCAGAGCCATTTTTATTGAAGTTATTAGTGCTGTGAAGTCTGTGCTTTTCAAGTGGTATCCGTATGATGCAAGATTTTCTGTTTTTCTGAGCGTATCGATATCAAGAGTGGACGAAAGGAATATTATTGGGATATTAACAATTTTTAGAATTTCCCTGGCGATTTCAATCCCATCCAGGCTTTCACCGAGATTTACATCCATGAGGATAATATCTACAATATTTTGTTCATTAATAACTTTCCTGATAGCTTCTTCGCCAGTTGAAGTTGTCGTTCCTTTGTAGCCTGCTTGTTCAAGTTTGAATATGGTTATTTCTGCTGAAGCCGTGTCATCTTCAACAAGGAGGATATGTTTTTGTTTAGTGGAAGTCATTGTTTCTATTCTATAAAGATATTCTAAGATTTCTTGTTATAATTATCTCGGCAAAAAGTGGATTTGCAAGATATTGATAGTTAAAATGCTAATTATTCAGTAATAAGTTTGTTTACAGTAAGTTGGAAAAAAATTAAATGAAAATAAAGACTACATTTTTTATCTCACTGACTCTATTGACATTAATTCCAATCATGCTGGAAGGTTATATTTCATTTTATAAATCAAAGTCATACATAATAGAGCAGAGCATAAAAAATTTGAATTCTCTTGCTGACATTAATGTAGAGAAAATGTCGATATATCTTGACGGTATTGAGAGAAGTGTTTTAGCTACGCAGAAATATTATAATATAGTTAAGAATCTTCCTCTGATATCAAAGCTTACTATAGACAAGAGCAGTCCTGGACTGAATGAAGCATATGAGCAGATAAACGAACAATTTAAAGGATTCGATAAGGCTCTTAATGTTTCAGATTTTATGCTGATTTCGCCTGAAGGCAGAGTCGTTTATTCTCCCAATGAAGAAAAGATGGTACTATATAATAAGCCTGCGCCTCTTGCTACGAAGAAAAATTTGGAAACATGGTCTAATGGATTATGGATATCTGAAGCAACAGATATTCAGGGTACTTATAAAATACTTATTGTAGTTCCTATTAAAAATGATAGAGGGAATCTAATCGGCTTTTCAATGGCTGAAATAAATGCAGATGTGCTCTATTCGGTTATCTCAAGTAGTATTGGCTTGGGGTATACTGGTGAGGTGGTACTTGCGGCTCTGAATAAAAACGATATTGTTTTTATCTCTCCTCTTAAATTTTCTCCTGGAAAAACGGGACACTTTAAATTTTCAATTCCGAACAAATCTTTTAATATACCAATGATCCAAGCTACAGAAGGAATGCCTGGAAGCGGCATTATAAACGATTATGTCGGTAATGAAATTATTGCTGCATGGAGACCTTTACAGGTAAAAAATATGGGAATGGTTCTAAAAATAAATACTTCAGAAGCCTTTGCAGAAGTTGATGACCGTATGTGTTTTACTATTTGGCTTACAATTTTGTTCTTTGTAATAGCAATATTTACCGCCTATATGATATCAAGAATTCTTTCTAGTCCGATAACATTGCTTAATGAAGGGATGAAAAAGATAGGAGCAGGAGATCTGGAGTATAGAGTAGGAACACTATCAAAGAATGAAATAGGACAGCTATCAAGGAGTTTTGACGAAATGACAGCAAAACTCAAGGAAACAATGACCTCAAAAGAAAATCTAGATAAAGAAGTTTTCGAGAGGATGCAAAAAGAAGCAGATTTAGTTGTGTCGGAAAACAAGCTGAAAAAAGCTGTTGAGGATTTAAAAAAATCAAACGCAGAACTTGAACAGTTTGCTTACGTGGCATCTCATGACCTCCAGGAACCTCTTCGAACTATCTCTTCGTCCGTAATGATTATAGAAGAAAAGTTCAAAGGGAAACTTGACGAAAAAACTACAATGTTTATGAACTTTGCCACAGGTGGATGCAGAAGGATGTCTGAGCTTATTTCATCGTTGTTAGAGCTCTCCAGGGTATCTACAAAAGCTGAGCCTTTCGCTGAGTTTGATGCAAATAAAGCTCTTTCTATAGCTATAGGAAATCTTATGGAATCGGTGAGGGTAAATAATGCTGTAATAACAAATGACAAACTTCCTGTAATAAAAGCTGATGAAATTCAAATAATCCAGCTTTTTCAGAATCTTCTTACAAACTCTCTAAAATTCAGAAGAAAAGAGGAAGCTCCTAAAATACATATTTCATGCAATAAGTCGCATGAAGGGAATATTTTTTCTGTTGAAGACAATGGAATAGGCATAGAATCTAAACACTATGAGAGAATATTCATAATGTTCAAGAGGTTAAACTCCAAAGAAGATTATCCGGGTTGTGGAATTGGTTTGTCTATATGCAAAAAAATAGTTGACAGGCACTACGGCAGAATATGGGTGGAGTCAGAAACAGGGAAAGGAACTAAATTTTACTTTCTCATTCCATGAATTTTAATTTTACTTAGGCAATGTTTGACTTTAGATACAACTAATAAAATAAAAAAGGACAATTTTGTATGGAAAGATTAAAGCCGGCAGAAATACTGCTAATAGAAGATAATATCTGTGATGTTGAAATTGCAAAAGAGGCATTGCTCAAATGCAAATTTAAAAATAATCTCCATGTTGTTATGAACGGAAGAGATGCTCTTGATTTTCTTTTTAAAAGAGGGCGTTTTTCTGAAGCGATTACACCTGAACTTATTCTGCTTGATCTTAATTTGCCTGATATTGACGGAAGAGACATCTTGAATGAAATAAAAAACAATAACAAACTCAAAGCAATTCCAGTGGTTGTGCTTACTTCTTCAAGAGCCGAAGAGGATATCATAAGAGCTTATACTTCTCATGCAAATTGCTATGTGACAAAACCTCTGGACTTTGAGCAATTCAAAAAAATAGTCCTCTCAATCGAATCTTTCTGGTTCTCAATAGTAACTCTGCCTAGAATTGATTGAAAGAATAAGGGGATCGGACAATTTCAGTTTTGAATGCAAGGGTATGCCCATATGCCTGCTGTTCTGAATAAGTCTCTGTAGATTATGGATAATTCTTTATTTGTCATTGCTGAAGCCTCTTCTATAGAAGGATAGTCTAGATAGACCAGATTGGTTAATTGAATCTGATTTCCACTCTGGATGCATGCCTGGTTAAAGAGGGCTAAGGCTCTTCTAATGTGGCTTGCGCTGGTAACAATTGAGGCATTTTCAAAACCGTTTTCTATTAAAATCTGTGTTGTATTAAGTGCGTTTCCGACAGTATCTTTCGACTGATCCTCGATAATTATCGAACTTTCAGGTACGCTGTTTTCAATAAGCCATTTTTTCATAACGAAAGATTCTGTAACACCGCCATGAGCCATCCCGCCGGTAACAATTATTTTGAAACTTCTGTTAAGTCTGAAAAGCACCAGGCCTTGTTTTAACCTTTCAATCAAAGTTGGCTGAGCCTTGCCCTCATTGTCCAGAGCATAACCAAGAATTACTATAGCGCCTTTCTTGAAAGGGTATTTTTCTGCTTTGACATTGAGACGCGATTTAATAATATTGTCTGCATTCAAAACTATCTTCAAGTACTTTTCAGTTTGTTCGGGATACTCTTTGCTCAACTGTTTAAGGCTGCTTTCATAATCTGCGCTATACCCGAGAGATTTTGAATAGAAACTGTAAAGAATTTCAGCATTAAAGGCAAAGTGGTCTGAATTGATTATTTCTTTATATGTGTTCAGGCCATTGCTATAATCTCCTTTAAGTATCTGCGTAGAGGCCAGGCAGTATTTGAGATCCACTCTTTCCGGAACAAGTTCTACTGCTTTGCTGAAAAGCAGCTCAACCGCGTCAAGGTTGCCGCTTAGAGTGATTCCTTTGAAGATTTCACTTTCAGCTTTTTTAATGTCCCCTCCGCTCCAATAATACTTGATAGCTTGCTGGACATAGTTATTTAGTTCCGGCTGGTCTTTTAGGTAGGATCTGTAACTTAATAAATATGGAAGATATCCTACAGCCAATCCTGCCAGAAAAGCTACTGCCACGCAGATTGATAAAACTAGATATTTATTGAATTTAAAAGATTTATTTTCAGGTTTTAAAGTTTCTAATGGCATAGTGATTACTTAAAATTAAAAGTTATTTGGTTTTTTGAGTATCGGGATTAGTAATTGATGGATTAGATTTTGCCGTGTCAGAATTTTTTCCAGTGTCAGTTTCTGGTTTTGCAGGGAGTTTCTTTATTATTATTGAACCATGAGTTGTTTTTATGTCAAAAATCGGAGAAGAAGGATCGGGTGTTTTTATTTTAGCTGATTCTGTTCCTTCATCTGTGCCGAACTGCTGAAACGCATCCTGAGGAGGATTTTCCGGAGGCTGAAAATTATTGTCTGATGGATGGTTCTGAACTTGTGCTCCGCCGGGAGCAGAAGGAGATTGCTGTATATCAGGGTTGGGATTTGTATTGATTCCCTGGTTAGCTGTGAGAGAGAGTGAAAGCGTAAACAGTAAGATAGTCAGGATTTTTTTGATCATAGGTATGAACTCCATAAAATTTAGAATAGAACGATAAGATAGAATTATCTGTAATAATTAGTAAAATTCAATAACTATTTAAATACTGCGCTAAGAGAAAATATAATTATTGCCGCGACAAATGTCAGAATGCTGGAATGTATCTTTATTTAAGTGTCTTTTTTTGAGCGATGCAGGAACCATTTATAAATCCGGCAAATAAAGTCAGAAGAAGTGCGTATAAAAGATTCATAAGGTTTCTTTGTCCAGTATCTGCCGGTATGCTGAAGCCCTCAGTGTGTACTTAATACTATTTGCCGGTATAAATCCAATTACGCTGATAAGAGAGACTATGTCTATTATCGTTGTCACAATGAACAGCACTCCTACTTTAATAAACAGCCCTTTTGTCAGAATTATGCTTTTAGTAATGGCTTTGAAGGGATTTACAGATTCTTCAGTAATTATGAATCCGGTAAAGTAGAGCCTGATATAAAGAACTATCCCTGAAACAAAAATAAGAAATGAGATAAAGAGGATCGATAACCATTGAATAACTACATATAGACCCGATACCTCTCCTGTCGAGGAAGATAGATTCAATATGAAAAAAAAGAACGGAATAAGAAATGAGATGCTGAAAGGAAGCACCTTGACTATGCAGAGCACAAAATAACTAAGAGACATGACAGGAGTATGCATAATTGTTTTCTTTATGTCTATCTTTTGGGTATTTTTGCTTACGGACATTTTGGAAATGATGATAGTAACAATATAAAGAAGGCAGAGGATAATAAAGATGAGTATAAAGGCGGTGCTGATTTTTCCTGCAAAAAGATGAAAGTCGTAAGAGCTTCCCATTTGAGCGCCCAGTTCTGCGATCTTATTTCTTAAGTTGACGAAAGCATAGCTGGCAGTTTCAATGCTTGTCATTTCAAGTTCAAATTCTTTAAACGCTTTATAGAAAGGAGACAGGTATTTTGCCGAATCAGAGTATTTCATTGCAATATTTGACAGCCATGACTGGCTTAATAGAATCACTAAAGATACCGAGCAGAGGGGTATCCACCATTTGCCAAAACCGCGAAAACCCTCTTTTATTGATAAACGGATAGAGAAATTTTTTGTCTTCATAGCTATGATTATTTAGAATGTGCTGTTTTTTGTATTTTATTTTGAATTGGCGCTAGCGCCAGCTCTAAAACTAAAAGTAATGGTTTTTAATTTAAAGTTTATATAACAAAACAAAAAGTTGGAGGGCAGCTAAATGAAAACTCAAAAAGATGTTCAACTAGATACGCGCCTTCTTGATTTCATTGAGGAATGGAAAGACAAGAAAGGCAAGGAGATAATGATTCTCCATAAGGTGCAGGAAGTTTATGGCTTTGTGCCCAGAGCCGTAGCAATAGAAGTTTCGAGAATGATCGATCTTCCTCTGGCAAAGATCTACGGCATAATCACCTTCTATCATATTTTCAAGCTGAAAAAACCTGGGAAATTCAAAGTTTCTGTGTGTATGGGTACAGCTTGTTACCTGAAGGGCGGTAATGACCTGATAGCCGAACTTGAAAGCATTCTGGGAATCGGAGTCAATGCTGTAACTGAAGATGGTAAATTTTCCATTGAGATTGTGCGCTGCGTAGGATGCTGCGGACTTGCTCCAGTTATCCTTGTCAATGGCAAAACATATGGTAATCTCAAAAAAGGTGATTTACCGAACATCCTAAACGAATACAGAGAAGAGCCAAAAAATTGAGGTAATATTTATGGAAAAGATGAAGAAAGGCGATTTGGCCGAGTTCAAAAAGAATTATAAGTCTCCTTACAAGGGTGAAATTATCATAAGCATGGGTACTTGCGGTATAGCAGCCGGAGGAGACGCAGTATACAAGCTCTTTGAATCAGAAATGAAAGAAAAGGGATTGGAAAATGTGAAACTCAAGAAAACCGGCTGTCTTGGAATGTGTTTTTGCGAACCTAATTTGATTGTAAAGCTTGATGGTATGCCTGATATCCTTTACGGGAATGTAGATGAAAGGTTGGCACGCCTCATAATGAACGAGCATCTCACTAAAAAGAGAATTATTAATTTTAATACTATTTTCATGCCGACTGATGATATCGGCAGGAAAATTTTTAAGGATTAGGGGGGGAATTTATGATAAAGCAGCATGTTTTTGTTTGGGATCCAACTCCTTCCAATAGCAGCGCGGTCTATAATTATCTAGTTAAAAAGGTTAATGAAAGAGATCTTGGAGAGAGCATAGAAGTCTATAGAAGTACTTATATAGGTCTTACGAGCGGAACTCCGATTATCAGAATCCTTCCTAAAAATATAATTTATACTAAATTCGAACAGGAAGATCTTGGTGAAATATTTGAATCTATTGTTTCTGATGAAGTTGTCGATAGATTCATCTGTGAGTATGATGCCAAACTTGCACCTGTTTCCGAAAGAGATAAACAAAGCAAGCAATTCAAGATTGTTTTGAGAAATGTAGGATATCTAGATCCTGAAAGCATTGAAGAATATATATCCCGCGGAGGATATAAGGCTCTGGAAAAAGCTATTTTTGAAATGGATCCGGATAGAGTAATTAAAGAGATAAAGGATTCCGGATTAAGAGGACGGGGAGGCGGAGGATTTTCTACTGGTTTAAAATGGGAACTTACCCGTAAAGAGCCCGGGGCTGAGAAGTTCGTAATTTGCAACGCTGACGAAGGCGACCCTGGCGCATATATGGACAGAGCTGTACTCGAAGGAGACCCTCATACAATTGTAGAAGGGATGGCTATTGGCGCTTATGCCGTGGGGTGTAAAGAAGGTTTTATTTATGTCAGAGCCGAATATCCCCTGGCTATTGAAAGGTTGGAAAAAGCAATTTCAGATGCTAAGAAATATGGTTTGCTTGGAGACAATATCCTTGGTTCTGAATTTAGTTTTAATCTTGAATTAAGATGGGGAGCAGGAGCATTTGTCTGCGGTGAGGAAACAGCGCTCATGGCTTCAATCGAAGGAAAGCGGGGAAATCCCAAACCAAGGCCTCCTTTCCCTTCTCAGTCCGGCCTTTGGAAAAAACCGTCATTTATAAATAATGTTGAAACTTGGGCTAACATCCCTCCTATTGTCGAAAAAGGTTCCGGCTGGTTCTCTTCAATTGGAGTGGGCAGGTCAAAAGGCACAAAGGTTTTTGCCGTAACAGGCAAGGTGAAAGACCCTGGGCTTATAGAAGTCCCGATGGGAACAACCTTTAGAGAGATAGTTTATGACCTTTGCGGAGGAATACTCGACAACAAGAAATTTAAAGCAGTCCAGACTGGCGGTCCCAGCGGAGGAGTGATCCCAGAGAAGTTCATAGATATGTCAGTAGACTACGAGACTCTTATGTCGATAGGTTCGATGATGGGTTCAGGCGGTCTTATCGTGATGGATCAGAGTGACTGCATGGTAGATGTGAATAAATTTTATCTGCAATTTTCAGTAGACGAGTCCTGCGGAAAATGCGCGCCCTGCAGGATAGGCGGCAAGCAGCTTCTAGACCTGATAAGTAAGATTACGGATGGAAAAGGAGATAAGAAAGATATTCAAAAAATTAAGAATATCAGCAATGCTATGCAGAAAGCTTCTCTCTGCGCGCTGGGGCAGACCACTCCAAACCCCGTGCTCTCCGCAATGCATTATTTTGAAGAAGAGTATATGGAGCACATTTCCGATAAGAAATGCAGGACAGGCAAATGCAGCAATCTCGTTCAATATATGATAATTCCTGAGAAATGCATAGGCTGTACAGCCTGTGCTCTAAAGTGTCCTGTAAAGTGCATTTCGGGCGAAAAGAAGAAGCCGCATATTATAGACCAGAAATTCTGCATCAAATGCGGAGAGTGTTTCAATGCATGTAAATTTAATGCGATTGTACGCGGTTAAGAGGAGAATTTGAATATGACTCAGACTAAAGATATAAAGGTTAATATTAAAATTAACAATAAAGATTACAGCGTAAGTTCCAGTCTTACCATTCTCGAGGCAGCAAAACTGGCACATATAAAAATACCGACACTGTGCAAACACGAAGATCTTCCTCCTACGGCAAATTGCGGGATATGTGTTGTTAAGGTTAAGAATAACAGAAAACTTATAAGGGCATGCTGTACACTCGTCGAAAAAGGTATGGACATTACAACACACGACGGGGAGCTTTATGAAGTAAGAAAAAATGTTCTCGAACTTATTCTCTCCACCCATCCTTTCCTTTGCCTTACATGTCTTAGAAATGGAAATTGCGAACTACAGAAATTAGCTGAAGAATTTGGAATAAGAGAGGTTCCTTACAACAATATAGTAAAAGGCGGCAAGACAGATACTTCAACAAAAGCTGTTGTTTTTGATGCGCAGAAGTGTATTGGCTGCGGCAGATGCGTTGAAGTTTGCCAGGAAATACAGCAAGTTCACGCCCTGGAGTTTCTGGACAGGGGATTTAATGCAAGAATAGCTCCGGCAGGCGACATTCAGCTTGCGGACAGTCCTTGTATAAAATGCGGTCAATGTTCCGCTCACTGCCCTGTGGGCGCTATAGTTGAATTCAGCCAGGCGACACAGGTATGGCTCACTCTTCGAGACGAAACACTTCATCCGGTTGTTCAGATAGCTCCTGCTGTAAGAGTAGCTCTCGGCGAAGGTTTTGGCCTTGAGCCCGGAGCCTTGCTTACCGGCCAGATTTACGCGTTTTTCAGAAGAATTGGTTTTAAGGCTATATTTGATACAAATTTCGGTGCTGATTTGACAATCATGGAAGAAGGTTCGGAGCTTATCGAAAGGCTTGTTCACGGCAAAGGGACTCTTCCTCTTATTACCAGCTGCTGCCCCGCATGGGTTGATTTTCTGGAAAAGTACTATCCTGATCTGATCGAGCATTTTTCCACTGCTAAATCCCCTCATGAAATGGTCGGAGCTCTTTCAAAAACCTATTATGCTGAAAAAATGGGCATAGACCCTGGAAAAATTTTTATGTTGTCTGTGATGCCATGCACTGCAAAGAAATTTGAGATTGCAAGAACTGCTGATATGCATTCGAGCGGCTATCAGGATGTGGATGTGTCGATAACTACTCGAGAACTTGTCAGGATGATTAAGACAAGCGGCGTAAATCTGCTTGACCTGGAAGACGAAAAGGCAGACAGTGTTCTTGGTTCATACACCGGAGCAGGCACGATTTTCGGAGCAACCGGGGGTGTAATGGAAGCAGCTATACGAACAGCTTATTTCCTTGTTACCGGAAAAGAACTCGAAAATCTGGATGTCGAAGATGTAAGAGGACTTAAAGGTGTCAAGAGAGCTACTGTCGATATGAACGGTAAAAAAATAAGAGTGGCAGTAGCCCACGGAATAGGAAATGTAAGAGAAGTTTGCGAAGAACTCAGGGAATGCAAAGCTTCTGGAAAACCGATGCCTTATGATTTTATAGAAGTTATGGCTTGTGAGGGTGGATGTATTGCAGGCGGTGGTCAGCCATACCAGGTTACAAACAAAATCAGGACGATGCGTTCAAAAGGTTTGTACAATGATGATGGGAAATGCGAACTCAGATGCTCTCATCACAATAAGGAAGTCCAGCAGCTTTATAAAGAATTTCTTGATAAACCTTTGAGCGATAAATCACATCACCTTCTTCACACTAAATATATTCCAAGGCCGATATATTATAAATAGACTTCTTCCTTCTTAAAATCTTAACCTCGCATAACTAAACTGTTATGTGAGGTTAATGTTTTTTTGCCATTGCTGTTGAAAAGAATTTAAATTTCGTGATACTTATATGAAAGGGATTTCATTTTTGTTTCTATAAAATAATCAAATCAATCACAAAAAAGGTAAAATTATGGCTAGCGGTCCAGCAGCAGTATCAGGCGCAATAGCATCATCAGGAGAGCAGAAAAATTATCCATTTGCTCTGTCGGTATTAATAACATTGTTTTTTATGTGGGGTTTTCTAACATGCCTCAATGACATTATTATTCCTCACCTAAAGACTCTTTTTACTCTAAACTATGCGCAGGCTATGCTGATACAGTTCGCTTTCTTTATGGCTTACTTTGTTGTTTCCATACCTGCTGGCTTCCTTATGAAGAAAGTGGGTTATAAAAATGGTATTGTGATTGGTTTGACAATCATGGCTATAGCATGCTTCATGTTTATTCCCTCGGCTAAATATCAGGTTTACGGAATGTTCCTGACTGCATTTTTCGTGCTCGCTGCCGGTATTACCATACTTCAGGTTGCAGCAAATCCATATGTTGCTGTTCTAGGGAAACCTGCGACTGCTTCCAGCCGTTTAACTTTAGCACAGGCTTTTAATTCACTTGGGACGACAATAGCTCCATACCTTGGCGCTATAGTAATTCTTGGCGTAGCCATGAAAGCTACAGAAAAGCTCAATGCCAGCGCAAAAGCAGCTTCAGATATTGCTGCCTACAATCAAACAATAGCCAGTTCTGTCCAGATTCCATATATAGTTCTTGGACTTATTCTCTTGGCGCTTGCTATATTTTTCATGATTGTAAAACTTCCTAAACTTCAGGGGCTTGCTACTCATCATGACCATGTGGCTGCTGCAGGTGAGAAAGCGAGCGCATGGGCTTATAAACATCTTACACTTGGCGCAGTCGGTATTTTTGTATATGTAGGAGCTGAAGTAGCAATAGGCAGTTTTCTTGTTAACTATCTTAGCCAGAATTATATAGCAGGATACACAGAAGCGAAGGCAGGTGGAATGGTCGCCCTTTACTGGGGTGGCGCTATGATAGGAAGATTTATAGGATCAGCTGTTCAGAAGAGCATTGCTCCAAATAAAGTTCTTGCTTTCAATGCTTTAGTAGCTATTATCCTTGTTCTTATATCTATGCTTACCTTCGGACACCTGGCAATGTTCGCTATCCTTGCGGTTGGTCTTTTTAACTCTGTAATGTTCCCGACGATTTTCTGTCTTGCCATTGAAGACCTTGGTGTGCATACCAATCAGGGTTCAGGTATACTTTGCGCCGCAATAGTCGGCGGAGCAATTATCCCGGTGGTTCAGGGCTTTATAGCAGATATAATTGGAATTCATCATTGTTTCATAATACCTGTTCTTTGCTATCTTTATATAGCCTATTATGGAATAAAAGGCTGCAAACACTAATTTAAATAATTTCACCAATCACAAAAAACAAAATAACAAAAGGAGATTATTATGGCAGGCGTAGTAATGCCAACAGGTAAAACTAATTCACAACCACCGGTTCATGAGGGCAGTTTTAAAGGAATTGTGTATGTCATTTGTATTATTGCTGCTACAGGCGGTCTTCTCTTCGGTCTTGACCAGGGGTTTATCGCTAACTCTCTTGATACAATTGATGGAGTTTATAAACTGGGAGTAAAAGGCGGCGAAAATTATGCTGCAGTTCTTGCATGGGGCGGTATTCTTGGCGCGCTCCTGTCAGGTCTTTTTGCCAGACTGCTGGGTCGTAAAAAAAGTTTGGTCATGGCCGGATTCCTTTTCAGTGCGTGCTCAGTAGGATCAGCTCTTCTTCCTCCTATTGGAGTATTGACAGTTCTTCGTTTTCTGCTTGGATTTGCTGTAGGTGTAGCTTCATTTATTGTTCCTCTCTATCTTTCTGAAACAGCTCCTGCGAAGATTCGCGGTGCTATGGGAACACTATTTCAGCTCCTTATTACAATCGGTATATTTTTGATTGCTCTTACAAATGTATTTATTGCAAGATTGGTTGAGAATCCTCAGGTGGCTCTTCCTCTGATGTTCCTTGTTATTGCTTTATTTGCGCTTGTAATGTTCTTCGGCAGTTTTATCCTGCCTGAAAGCCCGAGATGGCTGATGTTAAAAGGCAGAAAAGAACAGGCAATCAGGAACCTTCAGAGAACACTCAGCACTCAGGAAGAAGTTGATTTCGAAATTAAGGAAATAGAAACTACTCTCAGTGCCGGCAAAAGTGTCGGGGGAATTATTTTAAAAGGTTACTTCATTAAGATTCTTATCGTCGGTGTAGTTCTGCAGATGTTCCAGCAACTTGTGGGCATCAATATGATGATTTACTATGCGCCTACAATTTTCGGCTATGCCAGCATGACAGGGATTGTCGCGATGATGACTGTTCCTGTGGTAAATATGCTCTTCACATTTCCTGCTATTAAACTTGTTGAAAAGTGGGGAAGAAAGAAACTTCTATATGTAGGAGCAATCTGTATGCTTGTAACAATGGTTGCAGCCGGTCTTTCTTTCCATACAATTGGAACTGCGACTGATCCTTCTCAGGTAAGCAGCGGTGCTAAAGCTGTATTGCTTATTTCCGTAATTGTTTATATTTTCGGTTTCGCTGTTTCCTGGGGACCTGTAGCATGGCTCGTATGCTCAGAAATATTTCCGCTCGAAGGCCGTGAAGTTGGTATGACCGTTACTACAATGGTTAATTGGACATTTGCCGGACTTGTGATGGCTAATGCTCTTTCATTCATGAAGGCATTTGGTAATTCTTCAATATTCTATCTCTTTGGTGCATTTTGTATACTTGCAATAATCTTTGTCAAGTTCTTTGTTCCAGAAACAAGAGGTGTTACACTTGAAAAAATTGAAGCAGACCTTAGAGCCGGCAAACCGCTAAGAAGCCTTGGTTTAGACTAATATTCTGTTTTTTCTAAAATGATCCAAAGCTCGCTTGAGACGATTGTCTCGAGCGAGTTTTTTTTGTGCCCAGCATGGGCATAAGGTAGACGGTTAAAGTCCGTTAGGGGGAGACAGCCTCCAACTATTGGCTAAAGGCAAGTGTGTCTCTATAAATCCATACTTCTTCCAGTAGTTGAGTGTCCCCATAACTGAAACTGCAGATATGGTTTTATAGCCTTTTTCCCGGACAAACTGGATAAACTTTAAAACAACTTGCCTACCTATTCCTTTACCAGCTATTCTAGTTAAAATGCCTATATAATGAAAATGAATGCAATTAGGAGATTTAGGTAGGGATTCTAGGCGTTCTCCAAGTATTGGATGGGAATACAAAATCCAAGGATGACTTACAAGGTATCCAATAGATATCAATTATTGTACAACAAATAATACAGTAAATTGTAACTGATTACAATCTTCTTTTAAGCTAAGAATAAGTTCAGCAGCGAGCGATTAGCGCGTTAGCTGGAATGCTTGGTTATGGTTTACTTTCTATTTTTCTAATAGTTTGGCATACGATGTAAATTCATGACTGCCATTACGAGAATTTCATTATTTGAAATTCGGTACAAAATGTCAAATGGAAATTTATTGGTAAGACATCTTTTGGTATTTGAATCCATGCTTTCCCAAGCGTATGGAAACTCGCAGATCCTTTTAATGGTAGCATATATTTCTTCAGAAAATTTTAACCCTAGTCCCAATTCACATTCTTCGTAATATCCTATAGCGTCAAACAATTCCTGTTCGGCTTCTTCATGGAAGTGATATTTCATTTTGAAAATTTCTTCTTAATCTTTTCAAAAACTTTTTCTCCTGAGATAAGTTTAGATTTTCCTGCTTCGACAGATCTGAACCTTCTTTCGGCTTCAATTGCCCAGGCTTTGTCAATTTCTTGCTGGGTGGGAAGATTTGCGCTATGAAGTAATTTATCTATTAGAAGTAAGCGATCTTCGGTTGGTAAATCTAATGCCTGTTCATAAATTTTTTCAGCCAAAGCTATCATTTTTGTCTCCATAAATGCATTGTGAAGATATTGTATCTTTATTTTTTAAATATTGCAATTGGCTCTGATTTTCTTTAGGGTAACATTCAAATTCAGCTGCGTGCGATTAGCGCACTCGCTGGAATGATTAGTTATCCTTTATTATTTCATTAAGTGGAAGTATTTGTTTATAATTTCTAACTGTTAAGATATAAGAAATATCCTGCTCAACTCTATAGATAATTCTGTAATTGCCAAATATCAGCTCTCTTATCTCTTTTCTGCCGGAAAGTTCCGGGATATTTCTGCCGCTTTCAGGAAACATTTCTAATCTTTTGACATAATCGAAAATCCTACCTACCCATTTCTTTGCTTCTGTAAGGCTGTCTTGAGATATATAAGCTGCAATATCAAAAACTCTATCCTGAGCTAATTGAGTCCATTCAACTCTCATTTTTTTAACCTTGATAGGATATTAGCTTTTGCTTGATTATGCGAAACTGTTTCTCCTGTTTCAATTTGCCTTTCAGCGTTGTAAACATCTTGCAATAATTCTATTTTTTCCTGTAACGCTTCATAGTCTTTTATATCAAGTAGTACAGCCACTCCTTTTCCTCTTTGGGTTATTACAATAGGTCTTTTAGTATCATGAACATGTTTTATGCAAGAGGCTGCTTCGGCTCTGAAGTCTGATAATGGTCTAATGTCATTAGATAGATTTATTCTCTGCATTTTTGCTCTCCTGTATTATTTATTGTACAACTAATAATACAGTAAATTGTAACTGATTACAATCTTCTTTTAAGCTAAGAATAAGTTCAGCGGCGAGCGATTAGTTCGTTCGATGGAATGAGTTGTTAGCTTTTTCTGATTTTCAATTTTTTGTGGACCCAGGTAGGACTTCTACGCATATCCAAAACTGCAGTAACAATTGCATCTTTAATATTCATCTTCCGAACTGTTTCTTTAGCTCATCGAGGGTAATAAATTTAGCTTTGCCTGTTTTAATCCTTTGTTTTCTGGCATTAAGAATTTCCTCATGCCATGATGGAGATTCTAACTCATGCTTTTCATGGCATAGCGCATCCCAGAGTTCTTCCATTGCCTGAAGCCGATCGGTTGTTGACATCTTATCTATTTGCAATGTAATGCTCATTTTAATTTCCTTTTTACCATTTATTTTTTCTGCAAATTATATCATTAAAGATTCGTTCTATCAATATTGTTCTTAGCTAACAAAAAATTTAGCGGAGCACGATTAGTGCGTTCGCTGAAATGTTTGGTTAGCTTAATAAATATTTAATTGTATATCCGTTACTAAACTCTTTTCCATTTGCTTTACTTTGATTATTATAAGCATTCAAAAAAGTTGTTTCTAAATCAGCTCTTACTTTATTGTATTTTTTTGTGTTAAGATCAATTAATAAACCTAAATCTACATATTTTGCTCCGCAACCAGATACTAGTCTATCTCCAGGAAGATGATTTATATACTTCACTCCATTCCCAACCTCAATCGAAATTTCATGTAATTCATTTTTATTGATAAAGACATAAAAAGCTTTCTTATCAGGCTTACTCTTCATCTCTTCTTGAATTTGTTTGTATACTGGATTGTCTACTTCAGGAGTTAAATTCTTTGCTTGTAATTTCCAATCCTTATTATCAATCCGATTATAACCATGATTGTAAATTACATACTTTCCACAAATAAGCACTTTTATATATCCATCTTTATATCTTATATCTGTATCGTTTTTAATGTGCTGTCTAGAGTCAGATACTATAACACATCCATCGTAACATCTTGCTGCTATTATTAAAGTCATATTTCTTCTTTATAGCCAACGCTAAAGCTCTCTAGCCGGCGATTAACCGGTTTAGTAAGGCGGCTTGTTAAGATTTTTTTATTCAATCTCTTGGTAACCAGCCTTTTTTATTTTTCTTTGGTACTGATAATCCTTTTTCTTCTAAGTGATTCAGTATTTTTTCTTCATAATGTGGAGCCCATCCATCCCAATTGGACTTCCAACAAGTAGTGCATACAGTCATTTCATATCGTTTTATATAATGCTCATATACATGTGGACCATTTTGAAATTTATTTCCACATATTGGACAAATTTCCCTAAATTTATCTTTCGTCATTTTTCTATATCCTCGTAACATTAATGGTCACTTATCTGGGAAAAAGCGAAGCGTTTTCCAGATTAAGTGCACCTACAAGTTATACATTTTCTATTAATATCTCAAATTTAACCTTTGACTTGATACATTTTTTAAATTTAACATCAGGTAAATTTTCTGAAGCAATTTTTTTTATTTCTTCAATTTCGTTATTCGGTGTTTTTAAACCAAATATTACTGATGTTATTTTCCCAGGTAAATTATGAAGTAAATTTCCTCTATCTAGGATGATTCTATATTCATTTTCATAATCCCAATCAATATGTTTCGTAATCAATAAATCAAAAATATTTGTATCTCGTTTAATAAATATGTCATGTAAAGTATGTTTTGGAATGTCTTCACTATACTTTACTCTTGAGATAGTATTACTATTCTCTTCAACTTCGATTTCTAAACAAAGTCCTTTATGGCTATCTGCATAATGAGACCACATTAACATCTCACTATTTTTAGAGGATAGAGATAAAACTCCAGTATTATCTCTTTTTTGGTAAACTTCGTCATAAATTTTCAATATATTGTTTTCTGCCTTATCGTTTAATTCTCCTTGAGAATTAAACGAATAAATTAATTGTTGTTTTACTTTTTGGGGAGACCAACCCTCTTGAAACATTTTGAACTTGAGAACTTCTACTTTTTCTTCCAGAGAAAGATTAGAATCTAAATCAATACCACAGTCGAATGGATCATTAAAAGAAGTAGGCTTTGCATACCAAATTTTTTTATTTATTAAAATTTGTATTGAGAACTTATTAATTGGTCTGTATTTATATAGTTTCATTTTTTTGTATAATATCAGAGGTGAGCTAAGGGGCGCACGGCGCGCCCCGTTAGCTCGACCGAATTGTTGGCTGGGTCGTTTCTCAAAGCGGATTTCCGGCGGCATCCTTCATGCCTCGCCACCCTGCATACTTGTACTCCCCCGTAAATGTCTGACGAATCTGATCCAGACTGGCTATCAGCGGGGTAAGAACCTGGCTATAGACTCTCTGGCCCTCGTTGCCCGAACCATGAACCAGATCGTTTCGCTTCGTAGCCGAGTCCGCAATGACATCCCAGTGTGCCTTTCCGATGACAGCCTCAAGATCGCGATTCGCCGGATCATACTTGTGCCATGCATTCTTGACGGCCCAGATGCCCTTGAGTTTCTTCATAGCCACAACCGCATCCGCCAGCGTCATTCCGCTCCGAATCATCAGTTGAAGGAGTGTCCTACGGATAATCTTCTCGACGAAGAACATTGTCAGAACAAATGCTTCATCAGGTGGGGCAGAAGCCCTCAATTGGTTTATCCGATTCCGCGCAAATTTGTAGGTTCGTCTCAACGAAATCATAGCTCTCCTCCGTTCAGCCAACATTGATTCTGTATATGATTTAATCGCCCTCTTACTGTGATTGAGATTAATTATAATGGTTAACCACAGGTAATTCAATCATTTTCAATAGCTTAGAGCCTATGAGCGAAAATGTTCCTTAAGGCCTTATCAGGAGTTTATACAGCGAAATCAGGAAGTCACGGTTGTCGGCTGAGATGTATTTCATTGTGCCGCCCATGCGGTTGAATGTCTTGCAGTATCTGAGATAGTAAGCGGGATTATCCATTGGGGGTTCGCCATCCTTGCTCCAGTCCCATGTGCTTTTTGCCAAATCCACGACCAAAATAAAATGATTGTCTATGTGTTTGCCTTCCTGAATTTTCAGATTTTGAGCCATTGATAGTGATTTTTCGAAAATCATGGGAGACATAACAGCTGAACCGACAGAGAGATAGACTCCGCCGTCAATGTTCTCTATGCTCTTTGCATATACCAGAAAGTCCCTCAAAGCTGTTCTTCCGATAGCGCCTCCGTGATTCATTGGATGATTGTAGATAATGTCATGTCCGAACATCGGATGGCTTGTGAAAGGAACTTTCAACCTATATGCTGCAGCTTGAAGGGTATATTTTTTATGAGGGTGTGGTATGTGTAACCATCCTTCCTGAAGATTGAATTTTCTTATAGTCCAAAGCAGATCCGCGGCAGATGCGGATTTATCAAGATCAGATGTGTCTCTGATAGATATTTCGAGTTCCTTTGCTGAAGGTATATTAAGTCCTTCGTTTTCGATCATAGCCCCGACGCTTTCTCCATATCCAAGTCCTTCATATGCTCCGACCACTATCGCAAGATTAATAAAGAATCCTGTCTCCTCCCAGATGCCGAATTCGCCGCTTTTTACATTTGCCCTGACATCTTCGCTGGATTTGCCAAGATATGCAAATTCCCAGTCATGAATTATTCCGGCTCCATTAGTGGCAAGATGAGTAATCCATCCTTCTTCTATGAACTTAATAAGCACAGGAGAGAGGCCGTTTTTTATCGAGTGAGCTCCGAAAGCCAGGACTACGGATTTGCCGTTCTTTTTAGCCTGGATTATCCGTTGCGCCGTTTCCGCAATAATGGTTTTATCCTTGCTGTTTAATTCTTTTACGGGTGAATCGACTGTCAGATGGTCTTTTTCTATATTAACTTTATTGCATCTGGACTTAAGCGGTTTTATTAAGAGTTTATCTCTATCTATTTTTTGAAATGGCATAAATTCCTCATCGATTTTATATTTTAACGCCAATTGTTAGCTATTTATCATCAGGCTGTTTTACCACAGAGGACACCGAGAAAACCGGAGCTTTTAAACTCTGTGCAGAAATCAACGAATTACACAAATTAAACGAATTAACTAAAAGCATCGAAATAGCCTATTATATACCTAACTTCGACAAATTCGCTTAATTCGCTGACAGATAAAGGTTTTATATAGACATGAGTATTTCAGGAATATTTATTTTGTACACTTAAATATCTACTCAATAGCTTTAAGGTCGTTTAGTGTGCGATTAATAGAATCTTATAACATAAACTCCTGAAGGCAAGATTGAAAGCAGAAGCCATACGAAGTATTTTGAAGACAGGTGAAAAATATTCTTTAAGGTAAGGTGCGATATATGGTTATTTTAGATGGAAATACCCTCAAGATTGAGGATGTATTCAATGTTGCTTTGAAATTCGAAGAAGTCTCTCTCTGCCCTGAGGCCGAAAAGCTCATAAAAGCTTCCAGTGACTGTGTTGAAAGACTTGTAAAATCTGGCAAAACTGTTTATGGGATTACTACAGGTTTCGGCGATCTTGCCAATAAAACCATTCCCCCTGATGAAGTTGAAAAACTTCAGCTCAATCTTGTACGAAGCCATTCTGTGGGGGTTGGCACACCTTTTTCTGAAAAAGTGGTGAGAGGAATAATTCTCTTAAGAATAAACGCGTTGGCTAAAGGTTATTCAGGAGTGAGGCTAACTGTTATAAATACTTTAATAGCTTTGCTTAACAAGGGAATATATCCATATATTCCTTCACAAGGTTCGGTAGGAGCCAGCGGAGATCTTGCGCCCCTTGCTCATCTGGCTCTTGCCATTGTAGGAGAAGGCGAATGTCTCGTAGGAGGAAAAAGATTTCCTTCAAAGGGCGTGATGCTTAAAAAAGGGATTGAACCTGTAGTACTTAAAGCTAAGGAAGGACTAGGTTTGACAAATGGCACTCAGGCGATGGCTTCTCTCGGCTGCCTGTCTGTTTATAAGGCAAAAAGACTGATCAAGAATGCACAGATAGCTACTGCAATGAGCGTAGAAGCTCTGAAAGGAACAACTAAAGCCTTCGATGAAAGAATACATGCCCTCAGGCCTCATGCCGGACAGGTGACTGTCGCGGAAAACTTGCGAAATCTCCTTGCTGGCAGTGAGATAATAAGTTCACATAGAGATTGTTCCAAAGTCCAGGACGCATATACTCTTCGCTGTTATCCCCAGGTAACAGGAGCAGTTCTTGACGCGATAAACTATGTAGAAAGTATCTTGAGTATTGAGATCAACTCGGCTAATGATAATCCTCTTATTTTTGCTGATCAGGATGAGGCTATATCAGGTGGCAATTTCCATGGTGAACCTCTTGCTCTCGCTCTTGATTATCTAGGCATGGCTGTTTCTGAGCTTTCTAATATATCCGAACGATTGATCGATAGACTGGTTAATCCATACAAATCCGGCTTGCCTGGATTTTTAACTAGAAACGGTGGAATTAATTCAGGATTTATGATCGTTCAGTATACCGCGGCAGCTCTTGTATCGGAAAATAAAGTGCTTTCACATCCGGCAAGTGTGGACTCTATCCCGACCTCCGCAGGGCAGGAAGACCATGTGAGCATGGGGACAATTTCGTGCAGACACGCTCTCGATATTATTGACAATACAGAGAATGTTGTGGCCATCCAGCTCCTGACTGCCGCGCAGGGAATGGATTTTTGGGATATGAGCCCGGGAACAGGAACTAAAGTCGCCAGAGACGAAGTCAGGAAATATATATCGTTTATGGACGAAGACCGAATTCTTTACAAAGATATGGAAATAGCAAGGAAACTTGTAGATGACCGCATAGTTTTAAAGGCTGTGGAAAAAGTTATTAAACTCAAATAATGAAGATTTAACCACGAAAGTTACGAAAATCACGAAAGAAAGGCAGATATTATAATAACAAATTTGGAGTGCTATGACTTGTCATAGCTTTCAATGATCCGAAGCATGCTTCGGACTAACAAAGCTGAAATGAATTTCCGCACTCCAAAATGCTGATATAATTGTTAGAATTTAAATAGGAGGTTTGAAGATGCAGACAAGACCGATGTACATGGAATTGAAACCTTCAATTCCTGTCAGAGCAAAGAGAGGAACACAACTGAGGGCTAAGACATGGGAAGCTGAAGCCGCGTTGCGGATGCTTGAAAACAATATCGATCCCGACAACGCTCTTATTCCTGACCAGTTAATTGTTTATGGCGGAGCAGGGAGAGCCGCCAGAAACTGGAAGGAATACCATAAAATAGTCAATGCTCTTATCAATCTTGAACCGGATGAAACTCTTCTGATACAGTCAGGGAAACCTGTCGGAATTATCAAAACTTATAAAAACAGCCCGAGAGTATTAATTGCCAACAGCAACATTGTTCCGGCATGGTCAACTCAGGATAACTTTGACAAGTACGATGCAATGGGATTAACCATGTACGGACAGATGACTGCCGGAAGCTGGATATATATCGGGACGCAAGGAATTTTACAGGGTACTTTCCAGACCTTTGCTGCTATTGCGGATAAACACTTTAACGGTACGCTTGCGGGCAGATGGGTTCTTACTGGTGGTCTTGGAGGAATGAGCGGCGCGCAGCCTCTTTCTGTAACAATGAATGGCGGCGTAGTGATAAATGTTGAGGCTGACATAGACAGAGTTAAAAGAAAAGTTAATGAGAAATACTGCGACAAGATGGCAATGACGCTGGATGAAGCAATAGGCATGATGCGAGAAGCTGTTGCGGCAAATAAAGCACTTTCAATCGGACTTGTAGGCAACTGTGCCGAAGTTCTTCCCGAATTAGTCAAGCGAGAGCTTGTTCCTGACATTGTTACGGATCAGACATCTGCGCACGATTTACTTGACTATGTTCCAATCGGTGATTTTAAAACCATGATGGAACTAAGGAAAAACAATCCCGAATCCTATAAGGCTAAATCCCTCGAAGCAATCAAACTGCATACACAAGCGATAATTGATATGCAGAGCAGGGGAGCTGTTGCTTTTGATTACGGCAACAATCTTCGCGGACAGGCTGAAAAAGGCGGACTCAAAGTCAGGGATACGAATGGCAAGTTTCTCTATCCTGGATTTGTGCCAGAATATATCAGACCGCTCTTCTGTGAAGGTAGAGGCCCTTACCGATGGGCTGCCTTATCAGGAGAAGTTTCTGATATTGACAGACTCGATGAGCTGATTCTTGAGATGTTTCCTCAAGATAAAATATTAAGCAGATGGATAAGCCTGGCAAAAAAAAGCGTTCCTCAAATAGCTTTGCCAAACAGAGTTTGCTGGCTCGGACTTGGAGACAGAGCAAAGTTCGCGCTTAAAATGAACGAACTGGTAAGAAAAGGCGAACTTAAGGCTCCAATGGTTATCGGAAGAGATCACCTTGACTGCGGTTCAGTGGCTTCTCCAAACAGGGAAACAGAAGATATGAAGGATGGCAGCGATGCTATCGCTGACTGGCCGTTACTTAATGCGATGTCAAACGCTGTTTGCGGAGCAGACTGGGTTTCGATTCATAATGGCGGCGGAGTAGGAATTGGTTATTCAACCCATTGCGGACAGGTGATTGTGGCTACAGGGACAGAAGAGAAAGCTGAAGCTATTCGAAGAGTACTGACTGTTGACCCGTCTTTCGGGATATTCCGTCATGCAGATGCCGGTTATGAAATAGCAATGGATTGTGCCAGAAACAAAGGCGTAAAAATACCGGGTTTAACAGTGTAATTTATTTTATGGAGACACAAGATTTTGTGTCTCTACAAAGAATAAAATTCGATGTTATATCAGAATAAATATCGTATAGAGACAGTGAGATACAAGAATTGGAATTATTCCAATGAAGGACTCTACTTTATAACTATTTGTGTCAAGAAACACCAATTGCTACTGGGGTCGATATCAGATGAAAAAATGATTTTATCTGAAGTTGGAAAATGTGTAGATAAATGCTGGAAGGAAATTCCAGATCATTTCCCGTTTGCGAAACTTGACGAGTATGTAATTATGCCAAACCATATTCACGGGATAATCGAAATCTGTCATGCTGACAGAGAGACACAAACTCTTGTGTCTCTGCAAAGTATTCCTGACAGGAAGCCAGGGAATTTCGGGCCGCAAACCAAAAATTTGCCCTCGATTATAAGAGGTTTTAAGATAGGTGTCAAAAAGTGTGCTTTAGTCAAAGGCACCTGCTTCAACTGGCAGAAGGGTTATTATGATCACATTGTTTCGAGAGATAAAGAGTTGAATAATATCAGAAACTACATTAGAGCCAATCCAACCAGTTGGGAACTGGACAGATACAATATGGATTTCGTAGAGACACAAGATTTTGTGTCTCAGGAATGAAAAATATCAAGCAATTAATTCCAGGAGATATTGTTATGAACAGACTAGTTGAATGTGTACCGAATATTTCAGAAGGCAGAAATAAACAGGTAATTGATGCAGTTGTAGAGGCCATTAAAGGTGCTGCAGACGGCATCAGGGTTATTGATGTCGATATAGGTTATGACACAAATAGAACAGTGATAACTTTTGTTGGCGAACCTGAAGCTGTTGAGAAAGCAGCGTTTGCCTGTATAAAAAAGAGTTACGAACTTATAGATATGAGCAAGCACAAGGGTGCTCATCCAAGACAGGGATGCACAGATGTCTGCCCGATTGTTCCGGTAGAAGGCGTAACTATGGAAGAGTGCGTAGCTATAGCTAAGAGAATTGGTGCAAAAGTCGGAGACGAGCTTGGCTTACCGGTTTATTTCTATGAAAATGCTGCTTCCACAGAGGAAAGGCGCGATCTTGCTTTTGTTAGAAAAGGCGAATATGAAAGCCTTCCTGAAAAACTCAAAACGCTCAAGCCCGATTGCGGCTCTTGCGAATTTAATGAAACAGTTAAAAAAGGCGGCGCTGTAAATATAAGCGCAAGAGAGTTTCTGATAGCCTATAATGTCAATCTCAATACGAGAGACAGGGTTCTTGCCCAGGATATTGCCTTTGCTGTCAGAGAAATAGGCAGAGCTAAGAGAAATGAAAAAAATGAGATACTTCGCTATCCGGATGGAACATCTATCAAGATTCCAGGCCTCCTTAAAGCCGTAAAAGGAATCGGCTGGTATATTGACGAATATGGAATAGCCCAACTTTCCTTTAATCTTGTAAATTATAAAGTTACTCCTCTTCATGTGCTCTTTGAAACAGCTGTTGACGAGGCCGCAAAGCGAGGCCTGAGAGTAACAGGCAGCGAATTAATCGGCATTCTTCCGAAAGAAGTATTGCTTGAAACCGGCAGATATTATCTTAAGAAAGCCAAACGAAATCCCGGGGTTCCTGAAAGCGAACTCATACATCTTGCAGTCAAATCCTTGGGACTAAATGAGGTATCAAAGTTCAAACCCGAAGAAAAGATACTGGAAAATATACTGACAGCTAAAGGAAAGCTCTGTTCAATGAGGCTTGACGATTTCGTTGATGAAGTTGGCAAGGACTCTCCTGCGCCGGGAGGAGGGAGCGTCTCAGCTCTTGCCGGAGCTTTGGGAGCAGGACTTGGATCAATGGTGGCTTGTCTTACGCCGGCTAAGAAAGGTTATGAATCCACCTTGGAACCTCTCACAAAAAGAAGTGAGCGCCTAATAGCATGCCTGGAAGATCTCAAGAAAGCTGTTGATCTTGATACAGAAGCCTTTAACGATGTTATGCTTGCCTTGAGAATGCCGAAAAATACAGAAGAAGAAATTGCTCTTAGAAGAAAGGCTATGCAGGAAGGATATAAGAAAGCTACACTTGTTCCGTTTAATACTGCGAAAAGATGCGTTGATGCTCTTTCTGAACTTCTCGAAGTAGCTCAGATTGGGAACCCAAATTCAGCAAGCGATGTCGGAGTAGGGGCTCTTATGGCATACGCTGGATTCGAAGGAGCTGCGCTAAATGTAAATATCAATCTTCCAAGCATTAAAGATGCAGCCTTTAAAGCTGAGATGACGGAGAAGATCAATCAATTGAGAACAGTAGCAATCGAACACCGCGATAAAGTTTTAGCAGAAGTGAACAGCAAAATCGAAAAGTGATACTTTGGAGTGCTATGACTCTTTAGATAAGCGTTTTAGCTTATTGTCATAGCTTTCGATATCCCGAGGCATGCCGCCTATCTTAAAAGCGGAATCAAGCCTAGCCCGAGCCGGCCGTGTCTCCGCACTCCAAAAATGCAGGTAGAGATATTCTAAGAAACGATAGAATAATAGAATAACTGTAGGGGTTTTATGAACGCATATTTATATGTGCTGGATACCTTGGCGGACTGGGAAATTGGCCATTTAACGGCTGAATTAAACAGCGGCAGGTTTCTGGATAAATGAAATTTGTTCTTAATATCTTGTTTTCAGAAGTTATGAAGAAATCCAAAGGATGAAAACTAGCAAAAGAACATTTAAAATTCATTTTGGATTAGGCTTGTAATGATTGTAAGTTAAGATAAAATGAAATTAAACTTCAATGTATCTTAATGATGATGTTTTATGTGGATTGAAAGACAGATAAAGGAAAAGATAGCAAAGAGCGCGAAGAGCAGACCTGTTATTTTGTTAACAGGGGCAAGACAGACAGGGAAGAGTTCGCTTCTAATGAAAACTTTTCCTGAGTATTCATATACAACTCTGGATAAAATTTCTATTGCAGCAGAAGCTGAGTCAAATCCTGACTTGTTCCTAAAGAAGCTTAAATTGCCAGCAATTATCGATGAGATACAGTATGCTCCGATGCTTTTCAGGCATTTAAAGATTCTGATTGATGAGAACAGGCAGAAATACGGGAATTGGATTATCTCAGGCAGTCAGAAATTTTCTCTGATGAAAAAAGCTTCGGAGAGCCTTGCAGGAAGAATCCAGATATTTAATCTTGAATCATTTAGTGCTAAAGAGCTTAGATCTAGCGGGCAATTTTCAGATTCACAGATTAAAGAAATTCTATGGAAAGGGGGATATCCCGAACTATGGGCCAACCCTGACTTATCAGCATCGGATTATTTCGAAGGTTACATTCAAACATATCTCGAAAAAGACCTGAAAGAACTGATAAATGTGTCATCTTTAAAAGACTTCCAGCGTTTTTTGAGAATATGTACATTGAGAGCAGGACAACTGGTAAATTATACTCAGATTGCCAGAGATGTAGGAGTTTCTAACAATACTATCAAGAATTGGATTTCAGCTTTGGAGGCAGGCGGTATTATTTATCTGCTGCCTCCTTTTTTTGATAATATCGGTAAAAGATTTATAAAAGCTCCTAAACTATATTTCGCAGACAGCGGACTTTTGTGCCAGTTAATGAATGTTTCAAATTTAAATGCGTGGGAATCTTACGCCAATAGAGGACAATTATGGGAAAACTTCGTTTTTAACGAACTTGTAAAAAGTTCTGGTTTACTTCCGGGCAAAAACTTGTTTTTTTACAGGGATCAAAACGCTGTTGAAATAGATTTTCTCGTTGAACTTAACGATAAACTGTATCTGATGGAAGCTAAAGCATCTGAATTCTCTGAGAATAAAAAACTTAATTTTGCCAAAGTTTCATCGGCATTGGGAGATAGAGATATTGAATCTGTCCTGTTCTCTATGACAGAAGAGAAAGAAGCTGTGAAGATTAACAACTATAATGTTATAAACCCATTATATACAGATATTATGATATAATGCAATTTTTGGAGTACGACGACTGGTCATCGCTTTAGTAATCTGAGGCATCCACTTCGAGCAAACAAAGGGAAAAAATGCTATTCTGTTCAATTAAAAGTTAATCAAATACATGAAAAAAAACCATTATATTATTTTTCTGACATTGATAGTTATAGCTGGCTTGATATTAAGGGTTATTGTCAGTCATGAATTGCTTCTGTCTGATCCTAATGTTCTTCACCCTTCAGAATTGACAGATATGGCCGTTTACAAAAAGTTTGCGTTGATGTTTTTCCACGGTAACTACAATCAGCCTTTCGAGTTCCAACCTTTTTACTACACGGTGTTTCTCCCCTTAATTCTCTTTCTGCCCGGCGATTTTATTTATAATACAATATTTGTTCAGTCTTTCCTCGGTAGTTTAACAATTCTATTTTCTGCTCTGTCGGCCAGAATAATATTTAATGAGAGGACTTCATTATTTACGGCATTGTTATTGGTGTTCTCTCTGCCACTTTGTTTTTATACCCCATTTCTATTATTAGAAAACCTTCAATTGTTTTGGATCAGTCTTATTCTTTATACTACTTTGGTGGCAGCAAAGGAAAACAATACAATTATATGGGTATTATTAGGCCTAATGAGTGGCTGTGCAATTTTAACAAGAGGTAATATTTGGTTTTTTATCCCTGGGATAATATTAATTATTATTATTTGTTTAGCAAAACATAAAATCTTAACAGGTAAAAGAATCTTTAGAGAGATCATCTTGGCAATTGCCGGCTTTATGTTTTTCCTATTCCTGCCTCAAATATACTATATTGTACATAATACTGAATTAACTGGTACACTGACCGGTCCTTCAACATATACAGGAACCGTGTTATCCTTTGGAAACACTGAAGAATCACCTCCGTCTATGAATGATCCTAATTTTGCGGCAGGCGTAGTGAAAAATAATATGACACAGTCTTATTGGCTGGAAACAAAAGAAACAACTCCAATTACGACAAGGATATTAAACTATATCAAGAGTAAGCCCTTATCATATCTAGAATTGACCTTCAGGAAGATGCTTCTTTTCTGGGATTATCGGGAGATACCTAATAATCTTAATATTAATACCGAATACAAGCTATCTGCTACATTATATTATTTTGGATTTATTACAGCAGGAATATTAATATTATTAGCTATTCCGGGAATATTACTGTCCCTGAAAAATTTAAATCGCATGAACTATTTTATTTTATTTTATTTTATAATAGCATATTGGTTAAGTATTTCTATATTTCATATTCTAGGAAGATATAGAGACTGTTCAATCCCCCTACTGGCAGTTTACGCGGGAGGTTTTATTAGCTATATAGTTCCAGAAGGCTTTAGACGGAATTTGTTTTCAAAACAGGTAATAACAAAAATAGTTGAAGGAATTATCTTGTTGTCTATTTCTTATTTTATAACTTATTGCAGTTACGATTTATACAGATATGAATTGGAATCCAGAGTAATCAGACTGGTTAATCCTAACGGTGTCTCTGTTGATATGGATGATAAATTAATGCTTTTAGATAATGGGCCGACTGTACTTGGATCGTGGAGAGCAATGCCTTTACTCAATGATACTCATATAACTAAATATTTTCATGCGACCATAAAATATTTGCCTGACACAGCTGAATTTTATCTGCCTATAGATGCAAACACTCCTTTTGAAGCTGTACTGAATATTAATAATAAGATTTTTGAGCTGAAATCGCCTAGCTCTGGCAGTATTAATCTGAAACTTGATGTGCCTATAGAGTTTTTGGATGAGAATATTGTTTTGAATATCAATATAATTAGTGTTAAAGGAAACATTTCCTGCTTTATGGATAAACAGAGAAACTTTGGAAGAACTATTATAAACAGCAAAACGACAGATGCAGAATTAGTATGCCGTCTCATTTTAGATAAAAATTCAGAATCTGTTAAGAATAACTTTGGAGTGCTATGACTTGTCATAGCTTTGTTTCTAGGCGGCATGCCGCCTTATCTTAAAAGCGGAATCAAGCTTCCGCACTCCAAAATATAAGAAAAGGTTTTGGTATGACAGATTGGCCTCATTCTCCGCCTCACAGAACTCTTGAGAAAGGCACTTATATGCTTACTGGCGGAACGCTCTATAAAAAGCACATCTTTAATAACTCAGAGAAACTTGATATACTCCTTGATATAGTATTTGAAACAGCAGAGTCTTTAAAAATGCAGGTTGAGGCGTGGGCTGTTATGAGCAATCACTACCATCTGATACTGAATATCAATCAAGAAAACACTTTGCCTCTGTTTGTCTCTAAGATACATGGTTTGTCTGCGATTAGGCTTAACAAGTCAGATAAGATTTCAGGGAGAAAAGTCTGGCATAACTACTGGGACAGCTTGATAACTTATCAAGAGTCTTATTTCGCTCGATTGAATTATGTGAATAAAAATCCTGAACATCATGGAATTATTGATAAATCTGAAAACTACAGATGGTGCTCAGAAGCGTGGTATAAGGCTAATTTAGATACAGCTTTTGTAAAAACGGTCAATTCTTTTAAGTTTGATAAAATAAAAACGAAAGACGATTTTTAAACTTTGGAGTGCTATGACTTGTCATAGCTTTGTTTCTAGGCGGCATGCCGCCTTATCTTAAAAGCGGAATCAAGCTTCCGCACTCCAAAAAGGAGGAAAATTTATGGCGGAGAAAATAGATATACTGGTTTTTAATAGTTCAAAATTGCTTACTCTTTGCTGCGAAGGAAGGCCTCTTGTTGGTAAAAAAATGCAGGACTTGGGGGTAATAGCGAATGGAGCCGTTGCTATTCATCATGGAAAGATTCTCGAAACGGGAACTTCTGAGACTCTTCTGCAAAAATACCAACCTGAGAAAACGATTGATGCCTGTGGAAAACTCGTAATGCCCGGTTTTGTGGATTGCCATACTCATACTGTTTTTGCAGGAACAAGAGAGTATGAACTTGGCATGAAAATATCCGGAGCCACATATCTTGATATCCTTAAAGCTGGTGGTGGGATTCACTCTACTGTAAATGCCACAAGAAAAGCTTCAGAGGAAGAACTCTGTCAACTTGCATCTGATAAACTTGATGAGATGCTCAGGCACGGAACAACCACTGTAGAAATAAAATCAGGCTACGGCCTTGACTATGAAACTGAAAAAAAAATTCTGAAAGTAATAAAGCATCTTAAAAAAAATCATCCGGCAAGAATAGTTTCAACATATCTCGGCGCGCATACTTTTCCTAAGGATATGACTAGGGAAGAATATATGAAATTGATCATTGAAAAAGCTCTTCCTGACTTTAAGGATCTAACTGAATATTGCGATGTTTTTACGGAAGAAGGCGCCTTCAATCTTTCTGAAACTGAAGCAATCCTGAGAAAAGCTAAAGAATTAGGGTACAAACTCAAAATTCATGCGGGTCAGTTCAATGATCTGGGCGCTGCATCTCTGGCATCAAATTTAGGAGCAATATCTGCCGACCATTTAGAATTTGTCTCATTAAAAGAACTTGACATAATGAAGAAGAACGGAACTGCATCTGTATTAATGCCTGGAGTGCCATTCTTCCTTATGAACGGGAAATATCCTGATGCCAGACAGATGATAAATAATGAAAACATTGTTGCACTCTCAACTGATTTTAATCCGGGTTCTTGCCCTGCATATTCTATGCAACTTATAATTGCCCTTGCTTGTTATCAGATGAAGATGACTCCGGAAGAAGCGATAGTTGCTTCTACGGTCAATGCCGCCTATGCAATTGATAGACTCGATGTTTGCGGTTCGCTCGAACCAGGTAAAGATGCCGATATAATTATCTTGAATGTTACAGAACCGGCTCATATTCCATACTATTTTGGTTCAAATCTGGTGTCTAAGGTGATTAAATCCGGAAAGCAGATAGAGAAGTAATTTCCATCTAGAAAATTTAAATAAAGGGAGCCTTTTCGGATCCTTTTTACAAAAGATATTTTTACTTAGTTTTAGTTATTTCTACTACAGGTTTTCCTTCGCCATTCCCTGATCCGGAGTATCTGTAAATCTTGGTTCTGCTGTATTTTGAGTTTGTATTTCAGATACGGTAGGATTAGTTTCTTCTCCGTAAGTAAGCCAACCTGATGTATAGAAATTCATTAAGTTTGGGATCACTATGAAATATAGAATATATTCTCCAAAAGATTATAAACTAAAACCATGGCGGAACGGGAAAGGCATCACTACCGAACTGTTGCGAAAAGATATTCCAGGCACTGATAAGTTTATGTGGCGGATAAGTTCTGCTCCTGTGACTGAAGATGGGGAATTTTCGGACTTTTCCGGTTACGATAGAATATTAGTGCTTCTTGAAGGTAACGGAATTGAACTTTCCCACAGCGATGGTAAGACTGATATATTAAAAAGCCCTTTTGAATGCGCCTTGTTTTCAGGAGACTTGAAAACTTATGCCAGATTGACAGATGGTCCCATTAGAGATTTCAATGTCATAACAAACAGATCATATTGTTCTGCCAAAATGGATATTTTTAAACATTTTCAAAGTCATGAGTTAGAAATCGATTCCGGAGTATTTCTTGTTTATGCAGTAAATGATGAAATAACACTACAGTGTAATAGAGGCTCTAAAATATATTTGCGGGGCAAACAGCTTTTAAGGGCAGAAAATAAATCCAGAGCCAATTGGCTTATAGCTGGAAATTCTATAATCTGTATAAGGATATCAGCGAATAAAATTTAGTTTTTTAAGGACTGTAATTTATTCTTCTGCTTTTTGAGATGAATAACTATAAGCGGAATAATGCAGATTATAAGCAGCCCGCTCCCTAACATAATATTGAATGTGACTAAGGAAATATCTGTACCAGGCAGCAGGAATCCGGCAAATAATCCCAACAGTGAGCCTATTATTCCAAGGGTATAAAAGAATACGCTCAAATATGTAGGACCGAATACATATTCTGTCTTTTTATCCCATTTGTGAGTAAGTCTTAGTTTAATTGCAGCTATGAAAAATATTACATAAGCAATAAGAGCCAATTGCGCCGTAAGGCAGCTTAAATACCAGTAGGCTGTATCTACATTTGGCATCCATATGTATAGAAAGCTTAAAATAGTAACTATTATTCCTTGAAGAACTAAGGCATTCTTAGGGACATTGTTTTTATTGTTTTCAGCAAATCTTTTAGGCAGATATCCGCGTTCTGAAATTTTGTTCAAATACCTGGAAAGACCGAAGGACCATGTTCCTATTGCTCCAAATGCTCCTATAAACAAAGAAAAGGCAATAATATCAGACATCCAGGAGATGTGAAACTTGCTGAAAAAAATCGCAAAAGATTCTATAAGTCCTGCTCTGGGGTCGATTTGACTGGGAGGTATTACCATGCCTATTGCCATATTTGATAGTATCAAAGAAAGAGGCACAATGAGGACTGTCAGCCACAAAGCTCTTGGATAATTCTTTTTTGGTTCATTAACATCTCCCGCGTGAGCTGATGATATTTCAAGTCCCATGAGACTGAAAAGGACTACTACAAAAAGCCCCATTATGCTCCCATGGTCATAAGAAAAGGAAGTTGAAGCAATATGTAAAGGATTTCCTGAAGCAATCCATGAAAATCCAAGCAATATTATAAGTATCATCGGAATCAAAGTGCCGGCGACCGTGCCTATGCCGCTTAAAATGCTTGCCGATCTCATGCCGAAACAGTTTATCAGTGTGGCTCCCCAGAAAAGGATTATGCAAAGTGTCGTTATAAAAGCTGGAGAATCGGTTAATGAAATAATATTCTGATGAGTTGTAAAAGTCCATCCATAAGCCAGGTGCGTAGCCGCAAAAGCTGTGATGGAAGGAAACCATGTAAGATTATATATCCACTGAAGCCAGACTACAAAAAAACTCGCATTTGGTCCAAACGCTTCTCCAACCCAGATAGATAGTCCGCCCATGACAGGCCATTTGCCTGTAAGTTCACATACTGCGATGGCACATGGGATAAAAAATATAATCACAGCTACAGCATAGAGAGCAATTACCGCCAGGCCTGCAGGAGCGGTAAGAGGTATATTCCTCAAGCTGTCAATAGCTATAAGATTTATCATTACTAGCCCGATTGCGCCTATTTTTCTGCTTTGAGCCATATAAAATTTCCTTTATTGTTGTTCTATATGCAGACAATTCTAACACATTGAGATACTTCAGACTCTATAGAAACATAAATAATTTAAATTAAGTTTGGATATTTTTGATATCACTCCAATTACAATAACCTGTTAGACTGCTGTTAAATCTTATGATAGAATATCGGAGAAGCAGAAAATGAAAGTTAAACATCCTAAAGATTGAGATAATCCCGATGAATGTGCTAGACAGGAAACTGTTGCGAGACATGTATCGTTCGAAAGCGATGCTTCTGGCTGTCGTGGCTATAGTAGCTGTCGGGGTGGGATGTTTTAGCGGTATGGTCAGTGTTTATAAAAATCTTTACAATGCAAGGGAGAGTTATTTTTCAAAATGCAGGATGGCTGACTTCTGGATTGAACTTAAGAAGCTTCCTATTGTCGAACTGGAACAGATAGAAAAAATAGATGGTATTTCGGAACTTTATTCACGCATTAATAAAGAGATTATCGTGGATCTGGAAGATGTTAAAACTCCTATTAGCGGAAGAGTGATCTCTCTGCCTTCTGTTCCAACTCCTGTAATTAATAACATTATACTAAAAAGAGGCAGTTATTTTTCAGATAGTAAACTTGAAGAGGTAATTGTTTCTGAAAAGTTTTCGCAAAAGCGCAATATTCTTCCCGGAACCTATATAAATCTTATCATGGACGGCATACAAAAAAAACTATATGTCGTAGGAACAGCTATAAGCAGCGAATATATGTTCTATACTCCTCCCGGAAGAATGGCTCCTGATGATGATAATTATGGTGTTTTCTGGATTAAAAAGGAATTTGCCGATAATGTTTTCAATTTCTCGGGAGCGTGCAACGAAATTGTGGGCATTCTAAGTCCGGATGGCAAAAAGAATGCACGACTTGTGACAGATATTATTAAGAATAAGTTAGACAAAAACTATGGTGTATTTCTAAAAACTCTTCATAATGAGCAGGAATCCTGTCTTATGATGAATTCTGAACTTCAGCAATTGCGAATTGTAGCTGTATTAATGCCTCTGATATTTTTGTGTGTAGCTGTTTTTGTTCTGAATATTCAAATGATGAGAACAGCCGAACATCAGCGCACAGTGATAGGAACTTTGAAGGCTCTTGGAGTTTCGCTGAATTCAATTTCAATGCATTTTATTAAACTTGGCATTATTATAGGGCTGTCAGGTGGAATAATAGGCTCCTGTCTGGGATATTTTATCGCAGAAGGATTTACAGAAATGTACCGGGATCTCTATACATTCCCTTCTATTGAAAATGGTTTTTATCCGGAACTCATAACTTTTTCCATATTATTGGCAATATTCTTTTCTGTTTTGGGCACACTGCGCGGAATCAGGAGAATGGCTCTTTTGAGTCCGGCCGAAGCCATGCGCCCAGGCCCGCCAGAAAGCTGTACCTCTATCGCCCTTGAAAAATATAAATTCTTTTGGAGTAAACTGGATTTTCGCTGGCAGATGGTTTTAAGATCCTTTTTCCGAAACAAAAGAAGAACCATGATAGGAATAGCCACATCAGCTCTGGGTTCAGTTATTTTGCTGTTATCTTTAGGTTTTAAAGATTCTTTAAATTATCTGGTAAGATTTCAGTTCGAGAAAGTTCTTACTGCGGATTGTACAATAAGTTTCCGTGATAACTTGAATGAAGGGGCGTTGCGCGAGGCCTCGAGGCTTCCCGGCACTACCTATGCTGAACCAGGACTGGATGTCCCGGGTTTTTTTTATTTTGAAGGTTCTGAAAAAAGGGGATCGATAATTGGCGTAAAACCTGACTCAATATTATTAAAACCCAGGGATTCAAAGGGCGAAAAACTGAAAATACCTCCTGTTGGATTATTGATGAATAACCGCTTAGCTGAGATATTGGGCGTAAAAGAGGGCGATACAGTGCTTTTTAAGCCTATAAAGGGAGAAAGAAAAAGTCTTGAGATTCCAATAATGGCTCTTTCGGAAAGCAGTGTAGGAATGCCTGTATATGCTGATTACGAATATATTAATAAGTTAATAGGTGAAATTTCAGTATTAACTTCTGTAAGATTGAAAGAAGCTCAGACGGATAAACAAAAAGATAAGTTCTATAGAGAATTGAAAAAATACCCGGAACTTAGCTCATATATTAATCTTCCTGAGGAGAGAGTGAAACTTAAGAGGGACTTTATTTCAAAGATGGATAATGTTGTATATGGTATGATCCTTTTCGCAGGAATACTTTTTTTCGGATCCATTTTGAATTCCGCAATGATATCTACCGCCGAACGAACTCGTGAGATAGCCGCTTTTCGTGTAATAGGTTACCATTCAGAAGAAGTTGGAGCTATTTTTCTTCGGGAGATTCTTATAATTAATTCTATAGGAACACTGCTGGGACTGCCCTTGGGTTATTTACTTCTTATGTTTATGGCTGACGCTTTTCAAAATGAAATATTTTCTATTCCTCTGAATGTTTATTTCCCCACATGGTTTTATGTAATAGGCTTGGCCTTAACTTTCATGTTGACAGCATATTTTTTTGTGAAAATAACAATAGATAAATTAAAATGGAACGAATCACTTCAGGTAAAAGAATGAAATAGCTCATTTGGCTCAACAATAATGTTAATAAATGCGGTTGAATTAAGGTAGGGACGGCTCCCTGGCCGTCTTCGACTTGCTCGGGCAGGCTCCGTAGCCGTCCGCGGCGGTCTCGGAGAGACACGCCCTACCTGCTCTTAATTCAATTGCATTAGAATGTAAATAGTAACCTCAGGAGAAAGAATTATGGGCAAAGTAGAATGGAAACCCGGTACGATGGTTTATCCTATTCCAGCAGTTATGGTGAGCTGCGGGAATAAGGATACTTCCATTAATATTATTACTGTCGCATGGACGGGAACGATATGTTCTGACCCGCCGATGTGTTATATTTCGGTCAGGCCTGAAAGGCATTCACACGGGATAATTAAACAATGCGGAGATTTTGTTATTAACCTTACCACAAAGAAATTAGCGTATGCGACAGATTGGTGCGGTGTTAAATCGGGAAGGGAATTTGATAAATTCAAAGAAATGAATTTAACTCAGGGAAAAGCTAGAAAAATCTCTTCTCCTATTATAGAAGAATCGCCAATTAGTATTGAATGTGTTGTTAAAGAAATTAAGACACTCGGCTCCCATGATATGTTTATTTCAGAAGTTGTATCAATAAATGCAGACGAAAAATACTACAACAAAGAAAATGACTTTTTTAACTTTGCCAAAGCAAACCCGATATGCTACTCACATGGCAAATATTATACTTTGGGCGAACTTGTAGGAAAATTCGGATATTCTGTTCGCAAGAAAAGATGATTGCTATTTGAAAAAGACGCATGAAACTAAACTCTTTTTTTTAATGTATTACGGGCGAAAAGCCCGTGTATAATTTAGTCCATTTGTTTTGTCAGCTCCAACCAACTCAAGACAGACCAGCGAGGCTTTGTCTGAATCTTGGCCTCTCCCATAATCCAATAAGCATATCTTTCTTTCATCTTTCCACTTTCAAACGAAATCCTGATCCATGAATTTACAAACTCTCTTAAAGTATCGGCATTTGGAGTTGAAGGGAAAACATAGGCATAATAGAGATCCAAGTCTCTCCCTTTATAGTTAAGGACCCAATAGCCCGGATACAGAATATTTATTGCCGCGCCTATCTCAGAGCTTGTCAATAAGGCATAAGTTTTATGGTCTTTGAAGTAATCGCTGAAAGTGGGCAATTTAACCATACTGTCTTTATCCTTTTCCATATGCTTGGTACTTTCATTGCGTTTTGAAGCTCCCTCTAAAATGCCTATGGTTATGCTTTTATCTTTCAGCACTGAGTAAAAATCAGCATATTTATTTTTATCTTTTGAAGGTATAAGTACAGCTAAATGCAAATCCATATAAGCTTCTGATGTTCTCATATTATCAATGACATAACCTCTGTATAAGTTCCCACCAACACACATATCTATAATTTGCCCTTTTGATAAACATTGCTGGTATTCGTCTAAATTATTTATCTCATAAAACTCTATTGAGTCGCAGCCTAATTCTTCTGCCAAAAGGGAAACTACATCTATGTCAAATCCTACAAGCTCTTTTTTGAGGTTGAAAAATGAAAATGGCGGTGCCTCGGGGTTATATCCTACTTTGAGAACTTTAGTTCTGGTAATCTTGTTGAGTAAAGGTTCTCCCTCATATAAAGAAGGAATCTCTTTATATTGATCCATCTTCAGGTAGGAAACATCAATATCAGAATAATAGTCCTTATTATATGAGTGCAGATTCATGTGGGTTAATTCTTCCTTAGCTGCATTATCTCCTGATAACAAATCGCCCATAAATAGATTTAAGCCATAAAGAAGCGCTGCAAATATAAGCGTAACTAGTATAAAAAAAATAAGAACTTTACTCCATACTATTTTCAATACTCCTGTTATAGAAGCATAACATAACACAGTGCAGGTAATTATGAATATCGCGCCATTGGCATTATTAAAATAAACCATGAAGCTTGATGTCAATAAAAACACATTATATGCAGAGCTCGGAAGGTCAGACATATTTAGTAGAAATGGCACAATGACCGAACTATTCCCGAAAAGACAAGGTATTCCGCCTATGTAGAGGGATATATTTTCAAAGACATGAGTAGCGCTATCATAATACCAGTGAGTAAAAACAATAAAGAAAATCACAAGAAATTTATAGCTTGCAGGTACCACCCAGGCCAAAGGAACTATAATATTTGCAAGTTTGCTATTCTTTTTATTCCTGTTGTCGTAAAAACTTTCCTGTTCCTCTTCAAATTTATTCATCATTTCATAAATTAACGGCAACGCCAGAAAAACACTGCCGGTCGTAAAAGCTATCAAGGCAGCAGGCATAGCATAATCAAGAAACTTCCTATACTTCAAGTTTGTCATACATGTAACAACCCCCGGAAGGATCACCATAGACATAAAGGCAAGATATATAAGCGATGCCAGGAGGTACAAAAGCACTCCTTTAAAACTGGCAAGATTTAATGTCCCGAAGGTGTAGGATGACATTATCAGAACGCCAAGAGGAAGCAGTTTAATGATATAGTCGTTGGTCCGTTTTAATATTGATGCCATTATTCTCGAGTATTCTATCAAGGAAGCTTTTTTGCTTTCATGTATGATCGCAATTCCGAGCAGTACACTGAAGATAACTATGGCTGGAATATAACCATTAGCAAAAGCGTGAAAGGGGTTTGCCGGAATGAATATATCAAAAAGGTCTAAACTGCTTTTGGCAACAGAATAGTCGGGGCGAAAGAATTTGGCTCTTAGAATATCAGGAAATGAAATCTGCAGACATAAAGCATAAAAAATGCTGATGCCCCATAAGGCAACCAGTACGATTCCGCCTTTCCTGCTGATAATTTTTGCTGTTTCAGTATCCAGGGATCCAATTGACTGAAGAATGCTGAATACCATGTACGGAATAATAGTAATCTGAAACATCCTGATAAATAATGTATTGAATGGCCCCAAAGTAACACATAGATCGCCAAAAAAAATCCCGATAAGCAAACCGGCGGCAGTGGAAAGATATATCTTTTTGCTTAATGACAATTTTTCATAAGAACTAATGAGAAACACTTTTCTTTAATCCTTTATTCAGCAGTTAAGATGCAGACAAACCAACAATAATAAACGGGGTTTCCAACAGAAACACAATTATTCCATATTTTCTTCGCTCTGGTCATAATAGCGTGGATAGTAAACCTGTTCAAGATTATTGACAGTTGGTATGGATTTGTCTGACTTAATCTGATTTACATAATCAACAAAAACTTTTGGGGCGTGACGAGGGTCATAAATCGCATTTAATAAATCTGCTAACCTTACCGATGCCCTATACATCTGCAATGTTGTGACCGGCCCCAAGGCATTTACATAATCTACAGTTGGTGTAGATATTACAGCACTATTGTTTGAAGTAGGCATAGGTGACCCGTCAATAGGAAGCTTAGCTCTGCATGGGAGATGTTTTGGTTGTTCTGTTAAGATCCATTGAGATATCGGATCTAATCCGCTACAGATATTTGCTACGGCCGCAATGTAGCCTTCAGTCGCCCATGACATGACAAGATCCTTAGTGTTATAACCTGCATTATTGTCAATATCAGATCTTTGGCTTGAATATGTTTGATCAAGTGTGTGGGCAATATTCTTAATAATATGCGCTGATTCTTTATCAATAATCATTCCGCTATCCTGAGTACTTTCATTATTGATTGGCACAAAATCATTCCCTGGATAGTCCCAGAGCTCATGAAGTTCTGTTAGTTCAAATTGCTTATTATATTGGTTGGTAATAACATAAGGAGAGCTGAATTCTATTTCATTGCCTCCGTAGCTGTCCTCTTTAGTGCCATCCTGCGTATACATAGGATCGCTCATATGAAGAGGCTGTGTGTCATCCCCTGCAAGGTGTATAAGATGCCTTAGAGCAAAAATCACCTCGTCTTTGCTTATCTGATCTCTGGTAATAGTGTCTTGACTCAGGGCAAGAGATTTAATACAACTCCTGAAGACATAGTATAAATCATCTTTTGTCTGCCCATCGACAGTATTGACCTGATTTTGAACGATATCCATAGCCGTAGCTGTATCAAGTGTGGCTACCGTTCCATATTTAAACTGAGTATCAATAAAGTGAGCATTCGCATAAAAATTCTGTGCGTTTTTCCCTGCCGGACCCCATTCCTGAGCAGGAATGTATTTAATGGTGTCGGGCCATGAAGAAATAGCAGACGCAATAAATGCATTCGGGTTTTCCAGTTCCGGTGATACCAGACAAAATACATCCCCCGGCAATGATGGGTTCTCATAGAGCAAAGGAGTTATAATTTCCTTCGTATGATTCGAAGCGTACTTGTATCCAAGGTATGCTATTACTGCGTGTGGCGTTGGACCCCAGCCGAAAACCGATGCCCCGGTAAGAAATAGTAATCCTGTTAATGTAATTAATTTCCTCATATTCATTTATTCTCCTTATTCTTTAATTATTTATGATGGTAAAACAGTGAGATGGCAAAAGCCAGAACTGGCATTAGTATTCGTAGAGACCTATTTATTGTCTGCATCCTCCTTTATTGGTTCTTATGATTGGTTAAATTATTTCAATGTCAATTTTAATTCAGTAACTGAATTTTATAGTTAATCCCATACGATGCAACCGGTGTAACTTATATTTTATCCTATAATCCCCAAATTATTTCTCAGTGTAAACAATTTATGGAACTAATCCCAAAGTTAATACCATGGACAATATCTTTCAGAGCTCACTATGAAAGATAAAAACATACGTAAGTTATACGATCTCATCGGAATTGTAGAAAATTGAAAATGGAAAGTGGAAAATGGAAAATGGAAAGTTGAAAATGGAAAGTGGAAAATGGAAAGTTGAAAATGGAAAGTGGAAAATGGAAAATGGAAAATGGAAAGTGGGAAGTTCAAAGTTGAAAGTGGATGACGGAAGAGGGGACTTTGTCACCACGGTCACGACGGAGCGTGAACCTCTATGAGTAACTTTATACTAAAAAATCAGCTTCACTTTCTTCGGAATAATCAAATGATTTCCAACCTTCTATCCATGCTGTCTCCTTTTAGTTCCAACAAATACGAAAACTCCTGAAAACCATGTACGGAATAATAGTAATCTGAAATATCATAATACTAATCCCGTGTACACTGGAGGATATGATTAGGTTCTGTCAGGAGTTTTTGAGAGCTCCTGACAGTTTTTTCCCAACAGAAACACAATTATTCCATATTTTCTTCGCTCTGGTCATAATAGCGTGGATAGTAAACCTGTTCAAGATTATTGACAGTTGGTATGGATTTGTCTGACTTAATCTGATTTACATAATCAACAAAAACTTTTGGGGCGTGACGAGGGTCATAAATCGCATTTAATAAATCTGCTAATCTTACCGATGCCCGATATATCTGCAATCTTGTAACCGGACCAATGGCATTTACATAATCTACAGTTGGTGTAGATATTACAGCACTATTGTTTGAAGTAGGCATAGGTGACCAGTCAATAGGAAGCTTAGCTCTGCATGGGAGATGTTTTGGTTGTTCTGTTATGATCCATCGAGATATTGGTTCTAAGCCATTACTGACATTTGCTACGGCCGCAATGTAGCCTTCAGCCGCCCATGACATGATAAGATCATTAGTGGTATAACCTGCATTATTGTCAATATCAGATCTTTGGCTTGAATATGTTTGATCAAGTGTGTGGGCAATATTCTTAATAATATGCGCTGATTCTTTATCAATAATCATTCCGTTGTTCTTAGTAGTTCCGGTATTAAGTGGCACAAAATCATTCCCGGGATTATCCCAGAGCGCATGAAGTTCTGTTATGCTTTCTTGCTTATTGTCTTTGTTAGTAAGAACAAGAGGAGAGCTGAATTCTATTTCATTGCCACCATAGCTGTCCTCTTTAGTGCCATCCTGCGTATACATAGGATCGCTCATATGAAGAGGCTGTGTGTCATCCCCTGCAAGGTGTATAAGATGCCTTAGCGCAAAAATCACCTCGTCTTTGCTTATCTGATCTCTGGTAATAGGGTCTTGACTCAGAGCAAGAGATTTAATACAACTCCTGAAGACATAGTATAAATCATCTTTTGTCTGCCCATCGACAGTATTGACCTGATTTTGAACGATATCCATAGCCGTAGCTGTATCAAGTGTGGCTACCGTTCCATATTTAAACTGAGTATCAATAAAGTGAGCATTCGCATAAAAATTCTGTGCGTTGTTCCCGGCCGGACCCCATTCGTCAGCAGGAATGTATTTAATAGTGTCAGGCCATGAAGAAATAGCAGACGCAATAAATGTGTCAGGGTTTTCCAGATCAGGAGCTACCTTACAAATAACATGTCCAGGTAATGATGGGTTCTCGTATAACAGAGGCGTTATGATTTCCCTGGTATGCGCCGAAGAGTACTTGTATCCAAGATATGCTATTACAGCGTGAGGCGTCACTCCCCAGCCGAAAACCGATGCCCCGGCAAGAAACAGTAATCCCGTTAATGTAATTAATTTCTTCATATTCATTTGTCCTTTTAATTAAGATCATATTTATGCATTATTGTTTATTTATGGGAAAAATATATATTGTTTTTTTTATTTTTATCAGCATCTAAATTCATATAAAAAACATAAGGCGTATAATTTGCAGTTCTTGCAATTCCATTTGAAATGATTTTATAAACTGTATTGATAATCTTTGTAAAATATCTGTCTTTCATTCTCTATTCTCTCTCTTAAGTTGTTTGAATATTTAGTGTTCGACTTTTTGTGTTGTTATGTTTTTTCTTATGCTTCCGCAGACCATATACGGTATCGTTGCCGGAAACGTTAAAATGCTTTAATTTAACCTTTATTCTTAAGTTCTCTTTTTAGTATCTGTACGATTTATTATTTTTATTTGTGAAGATTCTTCTCCTTTGTTTAAAAATGAGTAAAAAATAACACTGAATAATTCATTTTTGCGTTGAATTCGTAAGCCTAAATTTCAGGCCATCTGTTTTGATAGCTAAATAGGCGTCTCGCCCGTGATCTGCCATGGGTGAGACGCTCGTGACACAAAAAACTACATTTCACCTTTTAGGTAAATGTTAAAAAGAATAATTATAATGCTTAAGCAGCATCTCGATACTTCGCTTCCCTCAACTCGATGACCGTTCCCCGAGTGCCATGCGTTTTGGCATGGTGTATCATCGAGGGGCGGATACCAGATTTTCGAAAACCAATTCGATTACTGAAAAAGCGGCGATAAATCACCGCACTCCAAAGATATCACTATCGAGAGTACGAACATATTCTTTTATTACACACATTATCACATTCTCTCTTTCCGACGCTCCGTCGTGACCGTGGTGACAAAGTCACCTCTTCATTTTTCAATTTCCCACTATCAACTTTCCATTTTCCATTTTTCATTTTCAATTTTCAATTTTCAATTTTCCATTTTCAATTATCAATTATCAATTTTCAATTTTCAATTTTCAATTTTCAATTTTCAATTTTCAATTTTCAATTTTCAATTTTCAATTGAATTGCCTCCCTGGCCGGCACGGGCGCCAGACTCTTTGGAGTGCTATGACTCGTCATAGCTTTGTTTTTCGGCGGCATGCCGCCGATTACTGAAAAAGCGGCGATAAATCACCGCACTTCAAAGATATCACTATCGAGAGTACGAACATATTCTTTTATTACACACATCATCACATTCTCTCTTTCCGACGCTCCGTCGTGACCGTGGTGACAAAGTCACCTCTTCATTTTTCCATTTCCCACTATCAACTTCCAACTTTTCATTTTCAATTTTCAATTTTCAATTTTTTTTCATACTAGAGTATGGAAATAGAAAAATATTCCCAATATAATGACGTTGGATAGTTGAAAATGGAAAATTGATAATTGATAATTGATAATTGATAATTGATAATTGATAATTGATGGGTTTTTTAGAGGACTTTCAACTGCAATTAAAAGAAGCCGATGTAAAAGATCGACCCTCCGGATCTTTAATTCATCACAAATAGTTAGTTTTGCAATTAGCTCAATAAATTATAAAAAAAAAAGAGGAACAAAGATGTTAATGAACAAAAACACCCGGAAGAGACTAAGTTATGTAATGCTGCCTGTGATGATACTATATACGGTATTCCCGGCGACGGCCTATGGGGCAGAAGAATACACAAGAGTTGCAAACAGCGTTAGCAGCAGCCAGGCAGGAAATGGCAGCAGCTATGATATTGAAGGAGCTATCAGAGGAGCTGTAGCTGAAGCCAATGCGCTCAATAAGAATGCGCTTAAGATAGCCGCGCGACAGGCTAGCAATAATGCTGATAGCCTTAATTCCTTTAATCCGAGAACTTCTGTTTCAAACGGTTCGTTAGTCGGAGACGCGACGCCGTCATACTCGCCCTCGTCATCCTTTGCGGCAAACGCCGTAAACGGAGTGGGAGCGGAGGTTAATCCACAGACAGGG
>Ga0209417_1000504_pt1 | contig 90949 bp, 89 predicted proteins | sample RifGroF2_FD_184002 | JGI IMG/M metagenome (GOLD analysis project Ga0209417, IMG submission 184002) | Groundwater microbial communities from Rifle, Colorado, USA - Groundwater F2 (SPAdes) (version 2) | ecosystem: Environmental > Aquatic > Deep subsurface > Groundwater | place: Rifle, Colorado... | reverse complement strand
CGCCAGCAATTCAAAGGTTTTAAGTCCGGCCGCAAAATCATTTTATCCGATTCTTATGAAACCGAAGGTATCAATCGTCCGTTGTTTATGTTTGGATTGTTGTTAAGGGATAGAATATGAAAGCGATCGCGTTAGTTTTTAATGGTTTAAACAGCGCCCGGTTTGACTCTAAAATAATTAAATATGGAGAATAGTCATTGTTTTGTTTTGAAAGAAACATGCGCTGAGACCGCGAATATCATTCGTAATTGGTTAAGCAGGTTTATTGAACTTAGGGAAATTGTTATGGATGAAAAGCAGCGGTCTAAATTTCTAAAGCTTGTTATTAAAGAGAGCGGGGCTTGCTATTTTCAACTTGGCTCGCCTCTTGAAGAAAAGAGGTATAAAGGCTATGCTATTGTTAAGTCTGGAGTCGATTATTCCAATGTTTTTCCATTGCATGGAAGGATTGGAATTAATCATGATTTTTCAGAAGAATTGATTGAAATATCCAAGAATACCAATAATCCAATTCTTTATTCTTGGCAGGAACATTCTACTATAGGGAAAGCCGTATTTAAATCTGGCAAGCTGATTAAAACGATAAGTTACGATACTCATGAGCCGCTGTATACTGTGGATGGAAAAGAATTTAAGCCTAATAGTCGCCGAGCAGGCTCGTCTAGAATATATGATTCTTCTCCCGAAGCTAAGACCATTATTCCTCCTGAATTCCATGAATATTTGAATCGTGAATTAGCAGCGACAGAAGAGTTCGCACTGAAAAGAGGTCAAATTATCGTATATCTGCGTAAAGATATTGCTGATATCTCTGAATTTTTTAGAAAAACAGAAGAAAGTTTTATTTGGCATCAGCGCCAATCCAAATTAATATCTTTTATGCTTATACTTTTAGTGTTATTTCTTTTGGTTGTATTTTTTATAAAACTCAGGTGATGAGACTTTTTTGCCAGGATTGAGTTTAAAGAGGCGCGTTTTTGTGAGTAAATAATGAAAGCCATAGCCCTTATTTCTGGCGGCTTGGACAGCACCCTGGCCAGCCGCATAGTCAAAGATTTAGGTATAGAGCTTATTGCCCTGAATACCAAGAGCCCTTTTTGCCTCTGTAATCATAAAAAAGCAGATGGTTCCTGCAGCCATGAGGCAGGGAGGGTCTCGCAGGAATTAGGGATAAAACTTATTGCCATAAATACAGCTGCGGAATTTATGGAGATTGTTAAGAAGCCTAAGCATGGATACGGTTCTCATATGAACCCCTGCCTTGACTGCCGCATCCTTTTGTTTAAAAAGGCCAAAGAGGCGATGGAGAAAGAGGACGCCTCTTTTGTGATTACCGGCGAGGTTTTAGGCCAGCGGCCGATGTCCCAGCGTTTAGAGGCAATGAGGCTTATTGAAAAAGAGTCGGGTTTAGAGGGGTTGGTGGTGAGGCCGCTTTCTGCCAAGGTGTTGAAGCCGACTATCCCTGAGCAAAAAGGCTGGATAGGCCGTGATAAGCTTTTGTCCATAAGCGGACGCGGTAGGCGCGAGCAGTTTGATTTAGCCGATGAATTGGGGATATATGATTATCCTTGCCCAAGCGGCGGATGTCTGCTTACCGATCCGGCTTTTAGCCGGCGTTTGAAAGATTTAATGCGGTATCAGGATTTAGCGTTAAAGGATGTGAATCTGCTTAAGCTCGGCAGACACTTTCGCTTAGGCGATAATATTAAGTTAGTGGTGGGCAGGAATGAGTTGGAAAACCAGCGTTTAGAAGCGCTCAAGGAGGAGCAGGATTATTTTCTCTACCCTGAAGAATTGGCAGGGCCTTCGGCGCTTTTGCGAGGAGATATTCAAGGCACGGCAATCTTAGAGTCTTCATCGCGTATTATTGCTCGTTACTGTGATGGCGCTACTAAGGAGACTAAAATCATCTGCAGGAGAAGCCCTTTGCAGGAATATAAATTCATCGTTAGCCCTCATACAGAAGAAGCATTGGCTGCGTGCAGGATAGTGTAATGGATATTGCTATTGAAAAGCACCTCAAAAATACCAATCTCTTTGGCTGTTTAAGCGGGATTCAGATTGCCCGTCTCTCCCAGGCAACCATAATAAAAAGATATAAAAAAGGCTCCATAATTTTTTCTGAAGGCGAGCCTACGTTAGGGTTTTATCTTATTGCTGAAGGAAAGGTAAAAGTTTATAAGTTATCCACCCAGGGCAAGGAATACATAATGAATGTGTTTTTAAGCGGCCAGAGTATTGCCGAAGTAGCGGTATTTTCCGGTAGAGGCTATCCGGCATCCGCTCAGGCCATAACCAATAGCACGCTGCTTTTTCTCCCCAAGGATGCTTTTTTAGAGATTTTAAGAAGCTATCCTGAAATTGCCCTGCGGATGCTCGCGGCGCTTTCCTTGCGCCAGCGCCGTTTTGCCGAGATGATAGAGGATTTGTCTTTGCGGGATGTGGCCAGCCGCCTGAGCAAATACCTCTTGGATTTATCTAAACAAAAGGGCAGTAATACCTTTAGCCTGGATATTCAAAAGTCCGACTTGGCAATGAAATTAGCCACTATCCCTGAGACGCTTTCCCGCAACCTCAAGAAATTAAAAAATAAGAAATTAATTTCTCTCCAAGACAGCGTAGTAACCATTTTGAATAAAGTCGGCCTTCAAAAGTTCGCCGAGGGCTTATCCACGTAATCAGCGTATATTTCCTGCCTCGCCTGTCTGCCGGCAAGACAGGTAAGCAGAGGCAAAATTCTTTTCGATAAGCCCTTCCTTCTGCGCAATCCGCGAACTTATTTATTTCCAAAATCAGCGTAATCTGCGGTCCTGAAAGCGCTTTCCCGAAACCCCTGATTTAGCCTCGTTTTTGGTCAATTCATATGGTATATTTTGCTTACAGCTGAAAGACAAAATATATGCCTTTACGCCTAACCAAACTTATATCCCTGTTTCTATCTTTTTGCCTCATCCTTGAGCAGTCCGCCTTTGCCCAAAGTATAGACCTTTCCCATTACTTTGCCAATTCCGGCAAGCCTGTTCTCCAAAGCGATAAGTTTAGGCCATTACACCTAAGGTATATGGGCTATGATAACCTAAACCAGGACTTTAAGCTGCTTTTGGACAAGGGAGATACCAAGAAGGTGGACTTAGAGAATAAAAACTACATAGAAGAAAATACCCAAACCCTGCTCAAATACTTCTTCATCGGATTAGCTCTCCCCAATGAGAAATTCTGGGTAAACCTAAGGCCGGATGCCCCGGATAATATCATAGATGATGACGTAGCAATGACCGATATAGGTAGGATATTCTTAGAGGCGGATGTCCAGCTAAAGAAGGACACCGCAAGTTTTACTTCACCCCAAGCCCCTGAAGGAAAAGTTTACTGGGATAAGCTCTACAAGAAAGCAGAAGAATTATTTGGAACGGAGAATATTACCATACCAACCTTAACCCGGCCTTGGATAGTGCCGAGTGAAATTATTATTAGGGAGTCGCCCGAAGGCGCATATATCTACAAGGCAACCTTAAAGGTGATGCTGGAGGAGGATTATTTACGAGGGATGAAGGACGAAGGACGAGGGACGATAATAAATTATAGTTTCAAAGATCCAAGGCTAAAGCAGCTCAATGAATACTCAACCCAGCTGATCAGAGAGCTGATCATCCCCAAGCTTACCTATCAGGTGAATACTTCTAAGAGATACGCCCCCCTAAGACAGGCTTACTATTCGCTTATCTTGGCCCAGTGGTTCAAGGCTAGATTTGGTGAGCCAGTGAACGGGTTAGCCAGTAAACCGGTTAACCCGCTTACCGGCACACCGGATAACCACTATAGTAAGCTGATAGATTCTAATGACTTGACTAATCTCGCCTCCAAAGAGCTTTATGACAAACAAACTTATTTTCAGCAATACCAAAAATCCTTCCAAGACGGCGAATACAACCTCACCGAGCCGGTGTATACCCCAATGGGCCAGAACATCAGAAGGTATGTTAGCGGGGGAATGGGGCTTGGGAAGGAAGTATCTTTGGCAATAGAGGTGATTAAAAGTGGTTTTAATCACATTTCCCAGTCTTCGTATTTGAAGAATAGCGTTTATCATTTTAGTTCTTCACCATTAAAGAACAATGAATCTGGCAAGAAAAATGATCATGCCTCTCTAGTATCTTTATTGAGAGATCCCTTAAATGCGCCTAAAGATTTGCCAGGTAAAGCCCGTAAAATTATTGAAGATGAAGAAGCAATTAAGGAATTACTTGGTGTTAAAGATATAAAAGGCATTGCTTATGAAATAGAACAAGAAGAAGATTATTCGGGTGGCTATGTGCTTAGATTTATTGTTGATACTGAATCGGGAAAAATGTCATTTTACACGAAACTTCGTCATTCATCAGGCACGACAGAAGAAATTATTAAACGGAAGTGGCCTGAATATAAAATTAAAGTTACGCAAGCTGACCCTGACGGTGATTGGGCGCGTTATAAGGTGGAAGGCTATGAAAATGAATTTATGGTCTTTCGGCCTAACCCGACAACCCTAGAGTACAAAATGACTGTAGAAGCTTCACAGGAAGGTATTGTTCCCCCGAGTTGCATTATAGCTGATTCTTTGATTGTTCGGGGAGTGGATAATGGTATTTCTCTGGAGAAAATTTTCTATGGTTATGGAGAAAATGAAAACTTGAGAGAGTTATTTTTAAATAATAAAAAAAAGTTTGTTACAGAAATCGGCAAAGCTTACGGTATATTAAATAAAAAACTTAACATTGTGCATGGAGATATCAAGCTAGAGCACATCTTCATTACAGAAGATAAAGTATATTTAATAGATTTTTCTGCGCGAGAGCCAGATGAAGACGGTTTTCTCAGTAGGAGAGTTCCCAATGTTGGGAAGAGAAGCTCCAATGATAGTGATCTGGCACGTCTGATTTCTGTATTTCCGTACGAGGGCGCTGGAAATGTATATAAGCAATGGTTGGAAAAAGGTTACGGCAATGCCAGCTCGGCGGTAAAGGATGATTTTAATTTAGATGACGGCTCTCTTTGCCGCATAATGCCTCTGACTAAAGATTTAGCCGGTCAGCGTTATAATGAAATTCTGGATTTGGTTAATTTGGTGGTTGGAAGCAATTGGGAAAAAGATAAGCTGATGGAAGAATATTCCGGTAAATGGCAAAATAGCTTTGTTGTAATCCGCGATAAAAAAATAATTGCAATCCTGTTAGCCTATGAACAAGAACCTAATGCCGAATTGAAAATAGGCAATAGGCATGTTTTTATCCGCCACCTTTGTGTTACTGAAGAATTCAGGCGCAAGCATATAGCAGCATATCTTCTTAATTATCTTTCTTCTCAAGTAAAAGCAAAAGGCTATCGTCCAATCGTATTACAGACAAATGTGGATAATGCAGAGGCGAATTTGTTGTATCGCAAACTGGACTTTAAGAATATTGCAACGATAAAGGCAGGAGAAGATATCGATAATATATATGTAATAGATGTAATAGAATTGTTTCGTAACACACAAAGCGTGGTCGCGGGATCCGTCAACTCGGGGACAGATATGGATAGTCTAAGAACAGAAGCGGATCCTTTTGGTTTAGAGCGGGTAAATTATTTGGACAATGTCGCAAAAGGAAAGGAAGATTTGCCTGAATCTCTTAAGACAAGAATGTATTCTCTTTTGTGGCCAGTGAATATGGTTAAGCCCGAAGCGCATATTTCTAATTTTCAAGGATTGGTGCTTAAGCCTGCTTCGGTAAGTTCGTATAGGGATCACCCGGGAATAGACATACAGACATTCCCTGGAGATAAGGTGTTCGCAGCGGCAGAAGGAGTAGTTGTGTATGTCGATGATTTTGAAAAGAATGGAAAGATATCTGATAGAAGGGCATTTGGATTTGTTGATGTATATATTTATTCGCCAGACAAACAGTTGCTTATATGTTACGTGCACTTGGATAAGAAGAGCGTCCCCGAGGATATTCTTAGACATACTTATTTTGACATATTATATAGTAAAGTAAAAGTGCGTGCAGGAGAAATTATTGGTGCGGTTAAGGCATGGCATACTGATCCAGCTTTTTCAGATAATGCTAAAGAAGAGATACTGCCCGCGAAAGTGAAAGAATATTATGAGAGGTCTTACAACCATCTCCATTTTGAGGTTTTATATGTTGATGACCCAGATAAATTGAATAGTACTTTTAGTTTCTCAAAGTTTAAATCTATTAATCCGCTATTATTATTAAAACCACTTTATAAAATCGAAGAACAAAATGACTCTGCATCGGAGGTGGAGGAGTCTCTTTCGTCTTCTTCAATAGTAGATGATAAAGGCGGCGTTGCTTTTAACGCCTTGCCTATCCAGACCGAAGCCGTTGCCTCATCTGCCTTGGGCGCTTTTTCCGGAGTTAAGGCTTTTCAAGGTGACTTGGATGCCGAATGGGCGCAGATCCAACAAATCTTTAACGCCGGCATCCGGCCATCTATCCAGCGTATCGGCGAATACACCGCCGCAGCCACTGCAAGCCCTTTGGCTGAAGAGAAAATTGACGAGGTGCGGGCTATGCTTACTGACCTCCTCCGCCGCGAAGAAGAGGATGAAAAATTGCCCGCCACCGAGCCTATCCTAAAAAATCTGATTACCGCCTTAGAGTCGTAGCCCCTGCCAAATTCGCCTAGCCGTTTTATCGGCTTGACAATTATAATGCTGTATGGTATGCTTATATACGTAAAACACATAATACACAGGAGGTGATTGTATGGCTTCGTTAACTTTATCAGTGCCTCGGGAATTAAGGCAAAAGATGGCGTCTTTTAAGTACATTAACTGGTCGGAGGTTGCGCGGGAGGCTATTATCCGTAAGCTGGAAGTTTTGGAAAAAATGGACAGGCTTCTTTCTGAAAGCACGCTTAGCGTGGAAGATACGATTAAGTATGGGCGTATGATAAATAAGGGTATTTGGAAAAAACATAAATCCCATTGATAGATGCGCTTGATTATTGACGCCAATATTTTATTAGCCGCGTTCTTAAAATCCGCAGTGACGAGAGAATTGCTTTTTGATGACGAGATTGAACTGTTCGCTCCGGAGTATTTTGCTGCTGAGATTACCCGTACAATCAAGAAAAGTAAATTCTTGAGGCTGAGCGCGGGTTTGACCAAAGAAGAAATAGAGGAACTGCTCGCTTATTTATTTGGGCCTATCAAAATTATGCCAAAAGAAAAATATATCCGTTTTATGGAAAAGGCTAAACAGCATATGCCGGAGGATGATACTCCTTATTTAGCCTTGGCTTTTTCCATAAATGTTCCAATCTGGTCTAACGATTCTGCTTTCAAAAAGCAATCTCTCGCCGCAGTTTATACCACTCAAGAGCTAGTTAAGATTTTGGGTTATTAGGCAAGCCGCAAAAGTTTAATCTAATCGGCATTGCCTTGAACGCCCTGCCGATTTAGGCTCAAACGCGAACTGCTTGTCGATATCCTTCGGCGCGAGAAAGAAGATGAAAGACTGCCATCCACCCAGCCTGCCGTAAAGAATCTGATTATTGCTTTAGAATCGTAGGGAGAGCGCCAACCGCCCCTGCGAATTCAAAAGAATTTGAATTAGAAACAGAAATAGAAACTATCCTTGACACAAGGTTATCCTTATGATACTTTCTATTTAGGGAGGAATATAATATGACTTTGAAAGAAAAATCACAAGTGGTGGAATTATTAACCCAGCAGCGAATCCGTAACTGCAAAAAGATGCGTCAGGTTTCTCTAAAGGTTGATAGGTTGCGCCGGAAAGTAAAAGGAGAGAGCTGCGTTGAAATAGTTCGCAGATTCCGCGGGGCAATTTAATGGTTATTGACGCCTCGGTTATTCTCAAGTGGTTTATTCAGGAGAACGATTCAAATAAGGCCGCGGAAATTAAGAAAGCGCATACGATCGGCGCTTCCTATATCGCTATCCCCGATCTCGCCTTATATGAAATAGGAAATGTATTGCGTTACAAGCCGGAATTCTCCAGCCATGAGGTTACGATTTGCCTTACTGAAATATACGATTTGAATATAGATATTATCAGCCCCAATGTTGAAATGCTGGCATCAGTGTCAGAGATATCACGCCGTTACGATATTACTTTTTACGACGCTGTTTATATCGTTCTTGCCCAGGAACTTGGGCTTGATTTTGTTACCGCTGACAGCCGGCTTTATCACAAAACAAAAACTCTCCGTTTTGTCAAACTGCTTTAATTTTCTCAATATTCTTTAACTGCCAACCACTGGTTGAAGAAAAATAATAAAGAAACTCCTTACGCCATGGAATCGGATAAGCCTGCCGGCGCACTTCAGTTTGCCTTATGAGATAAAATAATCCCAAAATTTGCCTGCCTACCGTCAGGCAGGCAAAATCCGGGATAATAGAACCAGAATACGGCTTGGCCGCTTGACATAAGTCAAGGCATAATTTTTGTTTTTCTGGTATATTTTATTTGTAAGCGGTATGAAGGAGCAGAGAATTGTTGATTGTGAATATAGGAAACGGAAATTATGCCGGTAAGTACAAAAAGAAAAATAGTCCAGATAGATGAAGAAAAGTGCAATGGCTGCGGCTTGTGCATACCCAATTGCGCCGAGGGCGCGCTCAAAATAATTGACGGTAAGGCGCGGCTGGTTTCGGATATTTACTGTGATGGCTTAGGCGCCTGCCTTGGGCATTGTCCTATGGATGCCATAACCATTATTGAGCGCGCGGCCGAGGAATTTGACGAAGAAGAAGTAAAGAAGTACCTGAGCCAGGAAGCAGGAGAAGACACAATGGAAGAATACTTGAATAAAAACATCAAAGATATAATTAATCAATTTCCTGAAGTGGGGAAAATACTGGATAAATACGGTATAGGATGCACCGCCTGTTCGCTGGGCTCCTGCCTTTTTAAGGATATCATTGAAATACATAATCTGGCCCCTGACGCGGAAGTGGAGTTGATGTATGAAATTGAAAAGGCAATTTTCCCGGGGAAGCCCGTAAAAAAACGCGCGCCCAAGGAAAAATCAGTGAAGCCGCAAGGTGAGATAAAATACTCGCCGCCAATAAAAAAGCTGGTGGATGAGCATGTCTTGATTAAGAGGTTAATCGCTTTAATTGACCCGTTGTGCGAGTTTATCAATAAATCTAAGGAAGTGGATTCCAAATTAGTCCTTGATTGCGTTGATTTTATCCGAAGCTATGCCGATAAGTACCACCATATGAAGGAAGAGGATGTCTTGTTTAAGAAAACCGGCGAAGGGCTGGATATTATTAAGGTAATGCTTGAGGACCATGTTACAGGCAGAAATCATATCAAGCAGGTAGTTGAGGGAGCCGAGAAAAAGAATAAACAGCAGATTATTGAGCATATACAGGGTTATAAGGAACTGCTTACCCAGCATATCAAGAAAGAGGATGAGATATTGTACCCCTGGATTGACCGGGGATTATCCACAGCTGATGTGGGCAGATTGTATGAAGAGTTTAACCAGAAGGATGCCACCTTGCCCGGTGACTTTGAGAAAAAGTATGAGGATCTTGTGGCTAAGGTAGAAGGCATCTTGAAAAAAGGGAGGGAGTAAAATGGATCATGGTCATAGCGGTTGTCCGGGTTCCCGGATGGAGGATTTCAGGGGCAAGGATGAGGCAGGCAGTGATGATGCCGGTAAGAGGGCTTCACAGCTAAAACAGTGGCCGATACAACTGCATTTGATTTCACCGATGGCCCCGTATTACCAGAAGGCGGATGTGCTTTTGTCCGCCGACTGCGTGGCTTATACCGCGGGAGATTTTCACAAGGATTACCTGAAAGGAAAATCAATAGCTATCGGCTGTCCTAAGCTGGATGAGGGCCAGGAGGTTTACTCTGAGAAAGTAACTTCGCTCATTGACGATGCCAAAATCAATACCCTTACGGTAATGACGATGCAGGTTCCTTGCTGCGCGGGGCTTGTAGCCATAGCCCAAGAAGGCGCAAGCAAGGCCAAGAGAAAGATCCCCATTAAGTCAATAGTCTTGAGCCTTCAGGGAGAGGTGCTTTCTGAAGACTGGGTTTCGTAAGCAAAACCAATCTGCTTGATATAGCTAGGTTACAAATAAAAAGCCTTTGGGTATGGCATTTTTCGCCATCCTCAGAGGCTTTTATTTCTGCAAACATTTTCCTTGTTTTTACTTTATTTTATGTTAACATATGTTAACCAATACATTATTGGTTAACAAGAAAGAAGGCAATGCTATGAAGCACATTGAAAACGAATATATCAGTATCCCCCAGTTAGCGAAAATGTTGGGGTTAAGCAGGATTGCTGTTTTTAAGAAAGTAAAACAGGGGGAAATCAAAGCTTTTAAAATAGGCAGGAATTACGCGGTCCCCATGAAATATTTAGAAAGTATTCTTGGCAAGGCTTTGAGCAAAGAAGATAAGGAAGAAATTGGCCGGGCGGTGAAAAAGACAGTCGCAGAATACGGCCAAACTTTGAAACAATTAGGCAGGGAATAATGAAAGGCCTCAACGTTAAAGAGGTAGAATATCTTGCCTTCCGGCTGGCTAAAGAGTTATTGTCTTTTAATGAGCCCATACCTGATTTTTCCACGCGTTTCCCCAATATCCTGGAAAGCTGTTTAGCCGCGCCGTTTCAGAGTTTTTCCGGCAAATCGCTCTACTCCGGTTTTATTGAAAAAGCGGCTATCCTTTTTTACCTTATGATTAAAAACTATCCCTTTCAAAACGGCAACAAAAGAATTGCCATGACCGCGCTTTTGGTGTTTCTACATAAGAATAAGAAATGGCTTAAAGCAGATACCCAATAGCTGTATAATTTCACGATGTGGATAACCCAAAGTCCTCCGAGGTTTAAGGAAGAATCGTTAAGGGCTATACAGAAGTTTTTGCGAGGGCATATCGTCGCCCTTCAATAAAGAATGGATTTTTTAATATTAAGCCTTTGGATTCGGCGTATAAACGCCGTCTCCAGAGGCTTTTTAGTTGAGCTTAATTTATTTCAGTTCCTTCAGTGAGTATGCTGCTTCTATTGACAAGCAGGCTTAGACAATACTATAATGACAAGACTGAAATAAAAGCCCGACGAAGTTTTAGGAAGAGCATTAAAGGCAGTACAAAAGTTTTTAAGAGAACATATCGTTGCTCCTTAAGAATAGGAAAAGGTGTTAGGTGGGAACGGCATTGATTATTTTATAGTTAACGCCGAGGGCAGATTTGTATCATACTCTCTGCCGATAAAGATAGGGGTTAGACATGAAAAAGGCAAGAGGCCTTAGATTTTTAAGTTATTTTTTTCTTTTCTGTTTTATTTTTAGCGTAACTGCTGTATACGCTGAATCTCGTAGTAAAGAAGACATCCGGTATGCAAAAGGTTTCTTATCCTGGCTAAAATCAAATCGGGATAAGAATTGGGGCGTTCCGTACAGCCACGTGGGTGATGAACGATTTTCGCGCTGGACAATTACTTATGATTCTGCAGTCGTAGCGCTTGCCTATATAGCAGCGGGAGAGATAGAGGATGCCAGGAAAGTAATTGATTTTTATAATTACAAGCCTCAGGTATGGCGCTTAGGAGGGATTATTGAAGCATTTGTAGCAGGCGATGATATACAGGGAGAAGATTGGTCTGTGCGCTTAGGGGCTAATATATGGATGGGTATTGCAAGCATCCACCTCTATTTTAATACAAAAGACCAGCGATATTTGGATTTCGCGAAAAATATAGCAGAGTTTGCAATAGGTTTGCAGTGCGCTGATAATAAAAGTCCCCTCTTCGGAGGCATTGCGCTTGGCCCGCCTGGCGATTCTGCGTATAGCGGTGACCAGCATATCGCCTATGATTTAGGAAAGCCTTCGTTTGATCAAATCTATTCCACAGAGGTTTGTATTGACGGCTATGCGCTGTTTAGGAATTTACATAAAGCTACCGGAGAAGAAAAATACGCGACCGCGGCGAATAACTGCCTTCAATGGTTAAAGTCAAACGCCTTTAATAAAATGGAGCATAGGTTTAACCGAGGCTATCTTGATTCTATCGTGGCTACTGATGTTCAAAGCTGGGCATTATCGGCATTGGGAGTTGAGCTACTGGACACTTTTGAAGAAGGGCTGGCAGAGAATATGGCTGCTTTTGTTGAACAGAAATGCTTATCAGAGGTTACCTTTGTAACTGGCGATAACAGAAAGATGACTGTTACAGGAGTTGATTTCGTTGATAGGAATAGGGCAAAAAGCTTAGGCCGTGAACCTCTTGTGTCCTTTGAATGGAGTTTCCAATTAGCCAATGCCTATTTACGGCTTGAGAGAGATTTTGAACAGTTAGGCCAGGTTAGAAAAGCCAAGAAGTACAGGATTAAAAGGCAAAAACTTCTAAAATCACTCTTACCTGTTGCCATAAAGCGTGAAGGGGGACTATCCTATCCATATGCTACCCAGGGTAACGCGGTAGTCGGGCATGAGTATAATACCCCAAAAGAGGGCGCCTTGAGCGCTATCGGCGCTGCCTACGCAATCTTGGCCTTGAAAGGCTTTGATCCTCTTTGCCAAGGAGAATAGAGAATCAGAAAAACCACCATAATAAATTCTAAACATATTATAATGGAACAAGTTATGAGGAATGTCCCTGGATTCTGTATGAGCAAAAGTTACTCCAGAGAAGAGGTGGTTATGCCTGCGGCTCTACTAAGGAGGTATCCTGAAATCATAGAATGGAGCATTATTACTGCGTATAGAGGCTCGATCTCTCATGGCTTATATGTTCCCAACAAAGAGTCCTGTTCTATAGATGATAAAGACATTATGTCTATTTGCATCCCGCCGCTAAGTTGCTATTTCGGCTTACGGGAGTATGGTTCAAGAGGCACGAAGGAAATAAAATACAGGGAATGGGATATTGTCGTCTATGAATTTAAGAAGTGTATTGGCCTCTTGCGGCAAGGTAATCCCAATATTTTATGCATATTATGGATGGAGCCAGATGATTACCTCAAAGTTTCTCCTGAAGGCGCGCGATTGATTAATGCAAGAAGTTTATTTGTTGGAAGGCATGTATATCATAGTTTTGCCGGCTATGCGAGAGGCCAGCTTCACAGAATGACTCATTTGGCATTCCAGGGATATATGGGAGAGAAGAGAAAGAAGTTAGTGCAAAAGTTTGGTTATGATGTAAAGAATGCCAGCCATCTTATTAGATTGTTGAGGATGGGTATAGAATTTTTAGAAGAGGGCAGGTTATATGTTAAGAGGAAAGACGCTCAGGATTTATTGGCCATTAAACAGGGTAAATGGCCATTGGCGCAGGTGAAAGAGGAGAGTAATAAATTATTTAGGAAAGCGGAATCCGCTTATAAGAAATCAAAATTGCCCCTGCGTCCAGATGAAGATAAGATAAACGCATTATGCGTAAGTATTTTGCAAAATCATTTTTGCAATAAGAAAAATAACATAGCATAATTTTGATTTGTATTTATGTCCATCGTAGAACCAGTTATTCGTCCGCCGTCTGAGGCCGAGAGTTTTCTTTTACAGGTAACTACAGGTTGCTCAGCGAACCAGTGTAGTTTTTGCGGCGCGTATACCGGGAAGCCTTTTGCCATTAAGAGCTCCAAGGAAATTTTTTCGGATATAGAAGAATGGTGCCGCCACTATCCTGATACCCGCAGGGTATTCCTTATGGATGGAGACGCGCTGGTTATAAAAAATGATAAGCTTATGCCGATCTTAGAGAAACTCAATCAGGTATTTCCTAAGCTTTCCCGGATTTCCAGCTATGCCAATGGATATAATATTACACATAGGACTGATGAAGAATTGCAGCAGTTATGTGAGTTTAAGTTAAGCCTTCTCTATATAGGATTAGAAAGCGGAAATCAAGAGATACTCAGTCGCTGCAAAAAACGCTCAAGCGTAGAGGAAATGATTGAGGCGGTGCAGAGGGCAGACAGGGTAGGCATAAAGTCTTCGGTGATTGTGCTTTTGGGTTTAGGCGGTAAACAATATTCCGCGGAGCATATACGAGATACCATAAAGGCGTTAAACCGGATGCAGCCACGGTATGTGTCGTTCCTATCGCTTATGCTTATTCCCGGAACGCCGTTATATGAAGCAGCGCGAAGGGGCGATTTTGAGGAATTAGATTCTCATGAGTTGTTACGCCAAGCGCGAGATATTATTCAAGGCTTAGAATTAGAGAAAACGATATTCCGCTCAAACCACGCCTCTAATTACCTATCACTCGAAGGCAGATTCCCGCAGGATAAAGGAAAGTTGTTGACTATGTTAGAAGGCGCGATTCATGGAGAAACAACCCTAAGGCCGGAATTCTTAAGAGGGCTGTAAATAGCAGATTTTTTTCTTGACAAATGATACGAATATGGTATCATTATAATATGAGATTAATTAACAGGAATACAGATTACGCGGTTAGGGCTCTTTCCTATATAGCCAGGCAGAAGGAGAAAGTAGTTTCGGTTTCTGAGCTCGTGAGTGAGCTGAAGATGCCACGGCCTTTTTTGAGAAAGATACTCCAGGTTTTAAATAAAGAGGGGCTGCTTAAGTCTTATAAAGGAAGTGGCGGAGGTTTCAGTTTAGCGAAGGCGCGTGATAAAATATTCCTCTTTGACTTAATCAAAACTTTGCAAGGGCCGGTGAAATTTAACGAATGTATTTTTAGGAAATCATTCTGCCCGGATGTGAAAAACTGCGCGTTGAAGAAAAAAATAGAAGAAATTGAAAAGTATGTAGTTTCGCAACTACAGTCAATAACCATAGCATCATTATGCGATAACGGCTGCAAAGAAGGAGCCGCTTGTTAAAAAGGGGGATAGCGATGAAAGAATTAGACCTAAGGGCCGTTCCGGTTAATGAAAGGAGCCCGGATAAAATAATAAACGCTTGGAAGGAATTAAATCAGGGTGAGGCTTTACGACTAATTAACGACCACGACCCTAAGCCTCTGCGGTATATGTTCCAGATTGAATTTAAAGACAGCTTTGCCTGGGAATATAAGCAGCAAGGCCCGGAAGTGTGGATTGTGGAGATTAAAAAGATTAAGGCCGCGGCGCCTTTAAGCGATGAGCAAAAGGCAAAGAGGGAGGAATTAAAGCAAATACTTAAAAAACTCCATGAGGCAAAGCCAGAGGAATTAAACGCTGTTAAAAAGGAAGCCCAAAAATATTTCAGGGAAGTAGAGCCGAAAGAATTGGCTATGGCAGAACAGGAGCTTATTCAGGAAGGGACCACTCGTACCGAAATGAAGCGGCTCTGCGATGTGCACTTAGAGGTAATGAAAGGTAATCTTGGGGTTAAGGCCAAGAAATTAAGGCTTCCGGCATCGCATCCAATCACTATCTGCAAGGATGAACATAAGATAATCAAGCGTAATTTGCGAAGGCTTAAAGCCTTAGCGGAGAAATTAAAGCAGGCGGGCTCTTTTGAGAAGGCCAAGAAGCACTTGGATATTTTAAAAGAGCTGTCACACTTCTTTTTAGAGACAGAAAAGCACCACGCGCGCGAGGAAAAGGCCATATTCCCGCGCTTGAAGGCCCACGGGGTAATTGAGCCGCCGCTTATTTTTGAAGAGGACCATGTGGAATTTATGGCAAGAAAGAAGGTGCTTAATGAGCTGGCATTGGCGGAAAATAAAGGGGATTACCGGGAATTTTTAGGGAAGATATCTCCTGTAATAGAATTTTTAACCACTAATTTGACTGACCATATTTATAAGGAAGATAATATTTTATACCCGATGGCGTACGAAACATTGGATAAAGACGAGTGGAAAGAGGTGCGCAAGAAGTTTGACGCGATAGGCTATTGCTGTTTTGCGCCGGCAGATTTAAAGAAAAAGAAACGCAGCTGACGCGGATGAAAAAACACAGATGTTCGTAGATTAAAACAGGCTGATGAGCGCAGACAATAGACATTGAGGAAATGGCCATGGATGTTTTAAAAGAAGCAGTTGACGCGGCAAAGAAAAATAATATTTTAACCCTGGTGGTTGCCTCAACCAGCGGAAATACCGCTTCCAAGCTTTTTGATATGACAAGGGGAGAAAAGCTTAAGCTTATTGTGGTGACCCATGATGAAGGAAGGCCTGAAACTGATAGAAGGTTTAACGAAGATATCCGAAGGAGGCTTTTAGCGGGTAATGTTACCGTCTACACCCATAATCCGCGGTTACTCTTCTTTCAAAAAGTATTGAGAAAAATTATGGGTAAGTTTGGCTTGTCAGCGTGGCATAATCATTTGAATGAAGTTAAGGAAAAATATGGCACAGGGATAAAGGTCTGCCATATTATTCTACAGATGCTCATGGAAGGCAAAGCCCTAAGGGACGAGAGAGTGGTAGCTGTAGCCGGAAAGAAAAGCGGCGCGGATAGCGCGGGGATATTTGTGATTAAGCCAAAGAGTAAATGGCCGATATTGGAAAAAGTGATAACTATTAACGAGGCTTAGCCTTGGCAGGAGGGGAAAATATATGTGCGGAATTTCAACTAAATGGAAACAGGCGTTTTACGATGAGGTCGAACCGATAAGATTGAAAGACCCTTTGGCGGTATTTTTAGGGGCGATTGATGAGAATGAGGAGTTTATTTTTACCTATGAGGACGCGGTAAAACTGGCGGGGCATTCCTGCCCGGCGGTATCCGGCGCTTATAAAATAACTCAGAAAGCGCTTCATGCCCTCTATGGTAATGAAACTCCCCTGCGGGGAGGTCTTAGTGTGCGTGTGTTAGGCAGTATTGATAATGGCGCCAACGGCCCTATTTCTCAGGTGATAAGCTTAATCACCGGAGCGGCTCCGGAGACAGGGTTTGCGGGTTTAGGCAATAGCTTTATCCGGAAGAATAAATTGATATTTGATGAGAAGAACGAAGAAGCTAATGCCTTTGTCTTTACCCGCGATGATAACAAAAAATCAGTGAAAGTGACGTATCATCCTGAGAATGTCCCGGCAGATGAAGATATGCATGAGCTTTTTACCAAATGTATTGTTGGTACGGCCAATGAAAAACAGAAGGAAAGATTCAAGGAGATGTGGCAGAAAAGGGTTCGTTGCGTTTTATTTGAAGAGGCAAAAGGGTTATTTACCGTAGAGAAGTTAGATTAAAGAGGCTTGTCCTCTTAAGGGGGTGTCAATGGCAATAGCAACGCAGGCAATAACAGAAAAATTCATAAGTTTGATACATGAAGCACAAGGCGCGGATAACAAAAAACTCAAAGAGCTTAGAAAGAAATTCATTCAGGCCTTGGGGATAATCGGCGCGAAGCAATTTGTCACTATCATGGCGGATATCTTAAAAGACAATTTTCATATCCAGGGCTGTAATGACGCGCGTATCCCGCTCAAGAGCATTTTTAATATTTCCCTGGATGAATTGGAGGATTCCTTATTAAGTAAGGATTATCGCCTTCCCAAAGAGCACCCTTTATCCGGATTGTCTCAAGACCACATTGGTAATATCAAAAAGCTAAAGGCCTTACATCTGGTTTTTAGTGTAATTAAAGAGGATGATGCTTATGAAAAGATTGTCAGCCGGAAGAAAGATATTGAGGACTATTACGCCGAGCTCGATTTACATATCAAAAAAGAAGAAGAGGTGTTTTTTCCTGCCTTGGAAGAGGCGGGGATGAAGGAGCACCCTGAGGTTTTAAGAGAAGAGCACAAAAAATTCAGGCAGATTTTTGCGGATATGTTTTCCTTTCTGCAAATCCCAATGCAGGATGATTTTTATCTTATCGTGGAGAAATTCAGGAAAGAATTTGTCCCCGCGCTCTGTAACCATGTGTTTAGGGAAACGTATGTCTTCTATCCCGCGGCCCTGGAGTTTATTGCGGGCAAAGAAGAATGGATAAAGATAGAGGAAGGATTTAGCCGGATAAAATAACTTTAAAAAACGATGAGCTGGAGCTGTCAGTATGAGGTTAAAGGTTTATGCAAAAAGCTGAAGCGGGATTGCCGGCCCGGAATAAAAGGCTGTATTCTTGATAAAAAGGTAGAGTTCATAAACTTCGATAAAGAGGAGGGAAGCGTTATGGCAGAAAAGGTTGAGGTGTTGGATTTGCGGCCGATGCCGCCGTTTCAAAGGCATGAGAAGATATTTCAGACATGGGATACCTTAAAGCCGGGTGAGGCCTTAAAGATCATCAATGACCATGACCCGAAGCCTTTGTGGTATCAGTTTGAAGTAGAGTATAAGGGAAAATATGAATGGAATTATGAGCAGCAAGGCCCTAAGGACTGGATTGTGCAGATAAAGAAGAAAGGATAGGAATTGATAATTAACATAGGAGTGTTCCAATGAATTTTATCATGAAGAAGGTAATGGAACAAAAGATAGATAAGGAAGATAAGAAATATATCGCCCCGCATTTTCCCGGGGGCGTGGTGACTCCCGATGACTTGCGTAAGATCGCGGATGCCTGCGAAAAATTTCCTGAAAGCAAACTCAAGTTAACGGGTGAAATAATCATGGGGAATGTGAAAGATGAAGCCAGAAACAAAGAGTGCCGCCAGATACTTGGGCTTCCTACCTATAGCGTGGCAGGGTTTTCCATGCGGCCGGTAAAGCTGTGTTCCGGCGGCTATATCTGCGATAATAACGCGCAGGATTCATTTTCCCTGGGGCTTACGCTTGATAAAAAGTTTTCCGGGAAGAAACTTCCTTTCAAGATGATTATTTCGGTTTCCGGCTGTTCCCGGAGCTGCTCTGAGCCTTTGGTAAAAGATATAGGAATAGTGGCTTCGCAGGAGGGGTATTCTGTGTTTGTAGGAGGAGCAGCGGGAGCAAAGCCAAGAATTGCCCAAAGGTTTAAAGATAATCTAAAAGAAGATGAGGTAATTACTCTTGTTGAGAAAATAGTGGCTTTCTATGAGAAAAAAGGCAAGACTCCGGAGAGATTAGGTATATTTATCGAAAAGATGGGGTTAGAGAAATTTAAAGAGGAGGTAATCAAATGAAAGACAAAATAGAAAAGGCGTTGGAAAATGTCCGTCCGGCACTGCAGGCTGACGGAGGGGATATCCAATTGGTAAGTGTTGAACCAGATGGTACGGTCAAAGTGCGCCTTCTGGGCGCCTGCGGAGGCTGCCCTATGTCTCAAATGACGATGACCCAAGGGGTAGAGCGGGCAATTAAAAACGCGGTTCCGGAAGTTAAGAAGGTGATAGCTGTATAACACACTCATACGTATACGTTTCTGATGTGTAAGTCGCCATCCTTCTTGGGATGGCGATTTTGTTTTTAGAAAACCGTAAAAATGATAATTTTATTTGAAAAGCGGCTTTTATTATAGTATACTGCCTTTTTAAGAAAGGAAAAATATGGCAGAGAAAAAAACCATTAAGACCTTGGTGATTGATGATGATCCATTTTCAGTCGCGGTCCTGAAACATCTCGGAGAAGAGATGCCGTCTATCCAATTGGATGTGCATCACGTGGTAACCCTTGAAGAATCGCTCTATATCCTAAGCCAGAATCAAAATATAGAGCTTATTATTTTGGATTACCGTGTCCATAGCAAAATCACGGGCCTGGAAATCCTCCAGCATATAAGGGCAAAAGGCATTAATGTCCCGGTGATCATTGTGACTGGAAGCGGCAATGAAGATGTTGCTGTCGCTATGATGAAGGCAGGGGCCAGCGATTACTTGGTAAAAGGTAATATTAGCGTTGAGATCTTAGAAAAGTCGATACTCGACGCAATGGAGTACTACGAAAGAATAGGCAAGGCCCTGCCGCTGGAAAAGGAATCAATTTTACGGGATATGGCGATTAAGAACGCTTTAAACGGCGTCTGCGTCATAGAGTTAAATGGCTCAATATCGTATATGAATCCATCTTTTCTTAATATCTTAGGCTATGACGCTGAAGTAGAAACAGCGGGGAAGAACATAAAAGACTTGCTGTCAACCCCCGAAAAGTTCGATGAATTATTAGCTATTTTAAAAACAAAAAAGAGCTGGTTTGGCGAATTGATGGGATTACGAAAAGACAAAACCGGCGTGTATTTACAAGTGCTCCTTTCATTTATCGAATATAAAAACATGAATACCCCGCAGATCATGGGCTCGTTTATCGATATTACCAGGATTCGCGACGCGGAAAAGAAAAGAGAATCGCTCTATCAGGGTATCATGGAGGTGTTCGCGCTCCGGGCGGAGGAGGTAGGGAATGTAGAAACAGCCTGCCATATCCACCGTATCGCCGCGTATACCCGCATTATCAGCGAAGGCCTAAGCAAAATAGAGCCTTTCAAGGATTACATTGATGAAAAATATATTACTGATGTCAGTTATGCCAGTATGCTTCATGATGTAGGGAAGTGGAGGACGCCAAACGAGATCTTATTAAAACCTGGGGAATTGACCGAGGCCGAGTGGCAGATAATGAGGCAGCATCCCCGTTGGGGAATTGAGATGCTGATGCCTCTCTTAAAAGATAAGGGGAGTAATCAATACTTACGATTGGTAGAAAGCGTGGTGTTGTCCCATCATGAACGCTGGGATGGCAAGGGATATCCTGACGGTTTAAAGGGGGAAGAAATCCCTCTTTCCGCGCGAATTGTTGCTCTGGCAGATAATTACGATGCCCTGGTTTCTGAGCGCGCGTATCGAAAAGCCCTTACCCACGAAGCAGCGGTTGAGATAATAAAAAAAGATAGTGCTAAATTTGACCCCCGCATCCTTAATTTCTTTTTAGAACATCAGTCTGAGTTTAAAAAAATAAAAGAAGAAAACTTCGAAGTTTAGATTTTTCCCTGCCCAAAATAAAACAGCCTTAAACCCTGAATTTGCATTAGGATTTTGGTAAAATGTCTATAACTCTTTGCCATAACTGCGTTTTGCTCGCAAGCCTTGTTCTGACAAAGATTTAGGCCATTTTCCTCAAAACCTAATGTAAAATCCGGGTTAAAACCACGCATCTAAAGGCCCTAAAAATCTCTTCCTGAAATTCCACTTTATCCTCGTAGTCTGCTAAGCAATCGTTTTTCCTCCTATCTGTGCAATCTGCGGTTCTGAAAGCGCTTTCCCAAAACCCCTATTTTAGCCTTGAAAGTACCTCTTCTATAGGGTATATTTTAATTACTATAGCTGATATACCCACACACTTTCCCTCAATTACCAGAAACTATGCCAGAGAAGCCTAAAAAAATACTATCTCTCATTTTATCCATTTTATTTATCTTTGAGCAATCGAGCTTTGCCCAGGTAGCTCAAACAATAGATATCTCTGGATATTTTAAGCAAGCACATGCCAATAGTTTTAATCAGGATAAATTCCGTCCCTTACATCTACGCTCTATAGGCTATGATAATCTCAATAATAGCTTCAGCGTACTTTTAGACAAAGGAAGCGCGCCACCTGATTCCAAACTCGCATTGGAACAAGTTACTAATGAACTGCTTAAATACTTCTTCATCGGCTTAACCCTGCCAAACTCAAGTTTCTGGGTAAATTTAAGGCCCGATGCCCCTGATAATATCATTGATGATGACTTAGCCCAGACTGATGTAGGTAAGATACTTCTTGAAGCAGACCTCCAGCTGAAGAAAGACACCGCGCAATTCACCTCACCAGAAACCAGAGAAGGCAAAGAGTACTGGGATAAGCTATATCAAAAAGCCGAAGAGCTCTATGGCACAAGCAGCAACATTACTATCCCCACCTTAACCCGGCCATGGATCGTGCCGGATGAAGTTATCATCCGCGAATCCCAAGACAATGGTTCGATTGCGCTCACCACAAGTGCCTATATCTACAAAGCAACCTTAAAGGTAATGTTGGAGCAAGATTATCTCAAAGATTCACCGCAATACAACTTTAAAGACGAACTCCAAAAACAGCTTAATGAATACTCATCTCAGCTTATCAGAGAGCTGATCATCCCCAAGCTTACTAAAGAGATAAACACTTCCAAAAGATACGCTAATCTTAGGCAAGTCTATTACTCATTAATCCTGGCACAATGGTTTAAGCAGAAGTATAAGGGACGGTTCTCAGAAAGTAGTAGTTTACTTGGGAGAACCGTCCCTGATATAGACTCAGGAGACTTAACTAACCTTACCTCACAAGAGCCTTATGACAAGCAGACCTACTTTCAACAATACCGGAAGTCATTTAAGCAAGGCGAGTATAACCACAAAGCTACCATACCTACAGCCTACGGACAGACTATCAGAAGTTATATGAGCGGGGGGTTAAATTTAATGGTAGGGATCCCTCTTACAACACAGGTCCCAGGAGATGTACCTGTAGCCGGCAGTCCTGTAGTTGTGATAAAGGCAGAAAGAGAATTGCCCATGGGAAGCAATACGATAGGGCCATTTAAGGTTACAGGTTTGCCTGCGGAGGTAGATCTAAAGATGGTTTCGTCGGCGGTTCAGGAAAAAGCAGACACTATCTCTCCGTTGGATACAGTACCTCTTCGGCCAGATGCAATCGTTTCTATAAAACCCAAGGGTATTTTTCGCTCAACCTTTGAAGCCTATCAAACCTTCCGCATTCGTTTCTTAAAAAGAGTTGCTTTTACTGGTTTTAAAGCGCCAGTCAGGGATTTAGAGCGTATTTTTCCCTCATCCTCTGATGCCCACAAAATAGCCATCTTGAATGCTTTAAGAGAAGTTAATAGGCGGGTGTATTCTCACACAGCAAAAGAACCCTTAGCAAGACTCATTCCTCAATTAGAAAAAGATTTTCCTTTGGCCTCTGAAGCCTATAAAACAGTCGTCCTTGATGAGTTAAGGCATGAGCACGAATCCTTAGCGCGTATTTTCCCTTCAGCCTCTGAGGCCCAGAAAGCCACCATCATTAATGCTCTTATAGGAACTAACAGTTCTAAAGCAATAAAAGCCTTAGAGAGTTTTATCCCCCAATTAGAAAAAGATTTTCCCTTAATGTCTAATGATGATTATAAAACCGCCAGCTTTAATCTTTTTGTAAAGTTGGTTCAATATGATGTTTTTCAACCAGTAGCTGACGCCTTAGAGCGTATTCTTCCCTCAACCTCTGAGTATCAGAAAACCGCCTTTCTTGATATTCTTAGAGATATGGCTATTACTTATGGTTCGGAACGACAAAAAACAGCAATTAAAGCCTTAGAGAGACTCAGTCCCCAATTAAAAAAAGACTTTCTCTCAACCTCTAATGAGGTTTACAAAATGGCCATCCATAATACTTTAAGAAGAGTTTATAGTGTGAGTTCTTTTAACTCCGCAACAGGAGAAGTCTTAACCAGACTTATTCCCCAGATGGAAAAAGACTTTCCTTCAGCCTTAGACGCCTATAAAACATTCATCCTTGATGCGTTAAGGTATCAGTACGCATCCTTAGCGCGTATTTTCCCTCTTGCCTCTGTGGTTCAACAAAACGACATTGTTGATAAGTTAATAAGAGATTTCTATGAAAATAGAAAAACAGCAGAGTTCTTAGGGAGCATTTTAAGTGTAGCTAGTGAGCATATTAGAACTACCACAATTAAAACCTTATTAATGGAAACGACTACTAGAGACCATCATCTTTCCGATACTGGTGTTCTAATAACGAGTATTTTTAGCCTGTCCTCCGAAGTCCAGAAGAAAGCCATCCTTGATATTGTTAAAAATTTTGTTATTAAATCCGACGTTGGTAAATTAAAACAAATACCAAGAGTAACAAGCGTAAGCTTAGAAAATATCCACCTCCAGATGGAAAAAGACTTTCCTCTAGCCTCAGAAGCCTATCAAAAAGTTATCCTTGATGAGTTAAAGTATGAGCATCCATCTTTAGTGCGTATTACCCCCTCATCTTCTGAGGCCCAGAAAATCGTCATTTTTAATAAGTTAACAGACGGGAGTAGTGGTCAAAACAAAAGCTTAGAAATATTCCTCCTGCAATTAGTAGAAGACTACTCTATATTATCAGAAGGCTTTAAAGATATAATCATTAAGTTTTTAAAAGATAATCTTCACCGTAATGAGATGTATCTCTGCAGGGAAGTCTTTTTAAAGTTCATTCCCCCGATGGAAAAAGACTTCCCCTTAGTTTCAGAAGTCAGGCAAACCGCCATCTTTAATGATTTAGTATATGCACTAAGCGCGGGGGGCTATGGGGGCTATGACTATATTGATGAAAAAGTAGTAGAAGAGGCTTTAGCGCGTATTTTTAGGCTATTCTCTGAAATTCGCAGGGCTGACATTGTTAAAGACTTAATAAAGTTGAAGAATGAAACAGCTTTAAGGAGCCTAATTCCCCGGACAGAAGAAGATTTTCCCTCAGTTTCATACGACACTTACAAAATCACCATCCTTGAGGCTATAGATTTAATAAGCCATAGTAGCCGTTATGAGCTGGCACAAAAAGCGTTCGCCAGACTTATTCCCCAGTTAGAAAAAGACTTCCCCTCAGCCTCGGATGCCCTAAAAACCATTTTTATGAACATGTTGGTAAGACAATTCAATCAGGGCATTGTTGATTCAGCAAGAGAAGAAGCGCGAAGAGCCGTAGTAAGACTCCTCCCCGAGTTAGGAAAAGATTTTCTCTCAGCTTCTGAGGACTATAAAACAGCTATCATGAATGCGTTAGGAGAAAGAAATATTTTTGCTGATAATCTGGAAGTAATTCTTGAAGTTTTTTACCCCAAACTTTCACCCTCTGCCGCTAAGGTAAGGCTTATATTCTCTTCCCTGGCTCAGCCGGATTTCCTTATCAGGCCAATTCTTGACGGCTCTTTGAATGAGGTTATCAAAGAGTCTGGAGCGGATATACCTACATTCGTGAAAAGCGTCTTTAAGCATCAAGGAATCGCGCCGGAGCTAAAGGTTAATATTCTTAATGCCTTAATAAATATTGTTAAACCTGAAAGTCAGCTGATAGCCGAATCTATAATAGACCTTTTTGGCCTATCTGAACAGAAATTAAGGGATAAGGTAGTGGAATTTATCAATAAAGAGCGTAGCGAAATTATAGAAATAATTAATTATCTTGGCAAGGCGGAGATGGTTCCTGCTCTTTCTTTTTTCGAGGATTTTTTAAGAAAAAGAGATACCTCTTTCTTAGATATTATTAAATCCGCCATGGATGATGATATATTATCCAGCATCCCGGCCATGGCTCCTCAGGTAAAGCTCCTTCTGAACCTTGAGAAAAAATACGAAGTATTAAGGGGAGCCATGGGTTATTTGATAGAAACAGGGATTATTCTTAAAGGTGCTTCGTTAGAATACAATGCCAGCCAGAAGATAGATGATATTTTAGCCCGCTATAGCAAGAACGATGGTATAGGCGATAAGAAGCTCTTAAGCGAATTGAGTATCATTAATCGGCAAGTAAAGTCCGATGCGTTTAAGAAGATAATCAATAGAGATTTAACAGAAGAAGAAAAGGAATTTTTAGATACTCATTACATGGCTACGTATATAGGTAATTTTGTGGGCCTCTATTTTCGCTTACAAGGTGAGTATCCGGGGATATGTGAAAAAGCGGCCCTCTCAATTAATAAACTGCTTGAATTTCGCGACACCAAAGGATTCAACCAGTGGCTTTTTAAAGAAGCAGAGTGGAACAAAGAAGTTTACGCGGAACTTCTTAAGAGCGGCTACAGCTCGCTTCTTTGGGATAAAGGCATAAGAAAGACCCTTCCCATGGAAGGCATCGGGGAAGACATTACGGATAAGATGAAACAACAGAACGAGCAGTTAATTGAGCTTGCCGATATGCATAATATTGAGATAGGTGCTTCGTATAGAGAGAAAGGCCTAACTTCCCACCAGGAAGCAGAAGCTTTTGCCAAAGAATATTTTCTTAATAACGAGAAATTATCGCAAGATGTAAAAGATTCAGTAAAACGTATCCTTGGAGAAACAAAGAGATTTGAAGAGGTGTATAAAAGCAAAGGTATTTCTTCAGAAAAGGTAACCGTAGAAATAGTCCAGGATTTCTTAAAAGATACTTACGCGGTGGGCATTCCGGGCTGTTTCGCTCCCCATAAGAGCAACAATCAGATGCCCATGATTCATGCCCTTGAAACTAATGCTTTATTCTTAAGGATATATAATGGCAATGACAAAATGATAGCTAATGCTGTTTTGGTATTGACCCCTCAAGGGGTGGTAGTCCAGCCGCTTTGGAACGCCAGCAACCTGGACCTAAACAAGGTGGTTTTTGAGGGGCTGGCAGAGCTTTTGTTAAAAGATATGGTGCCCGCGGTTTCATTCTCGGATGCATCATCCGCAGGAAAAGAAGCTTTGAAATACGGGGGACAAGAAGGAATAACCGCAGTGAAAAAGAATACGTTGGATACAGACCTTTATTTTGATTTTTCTTCATCAAACTCTGATGTTAAGACAGAATTCAGTATGCCATATACTCTTACTAAAGAGAATCTCAAAGACTTTAAACCTTCTGCTGAAGAAATTAAGGAAAGCCTAAACCAACAGAGAGAAAAACGTTTATCCGAAGAAGACCGTAAGAAAATAAGTAAAGAATTATTTTCCGCGGATGGTTTAGGAGACATAGCGATGGGTCCGGTATTAAAGAATATAGAGGAAATAATATTTGATTGGGAAGAGAAGGAGATAGAAAAACTTATATCTTTTCTTACCACCCGTTTTCCGCCTAAGCGCGGAATTTCCGAAGCAGAAAAAGGGATATTAAAAGCCAAGCTTTTAGAGATAAAAGGAAGGCCTCTGGAATTACAAGCAGCCGCCGCCTCGCCCCTTGAGCTAAAGTCGCTTGAACCTGCCTCTTCCTCTGCACTACAGAATAAACCTGGTGGGATTGACCTCACTGCCCTGCCCATCGTAACCCAGTCTGCCCTAAATCAGCCCTTGATAACCAATATGCCTATAGCCAGCTCGGCCTTAAACCTCAATATCAACTTGGAAAACGAGCTAAAACAGATTCAGGCTATGGTCAATGCCGGGATTATGCCTTCAAGCGAAAGGATAAGGGAGTATGCTTTAGCATCTTCATCTTTGCAAAAAGAAGAAGGCTATGCTCAGGAGATAGGTAGAATACTTGGCTGTATTGCGGAGATATTGAGGTTAGAAGAGGACAGGGGAGTGTCTACTGCTTTAGCCTTAAAGGAGATGCTCATTTTGCTTGAGTCGGATAAGCCCGCGCGGGATGTGCAGTTTGCCTTAAGCAAAATTACCGTTATGCCCAAGGAGCCGGCGAATTATAGCGCGCAATAGAATTTAAAACCACGAATAGATATAGATTTGAAGGGGCGTTCCTGCCATAAGTAGCAGCTATAATCCTACCCTATTCACCTGACGGCAAATCTCTTGCCGCAGGCTCCGAAGCTGGGCCAGATAAAAGAGGGGGAGGAGATTGCCTGCCGGATAGGCAGGCAGGCGGTAGAAGGAGATTTATCTTCTGCGATAGGCGTCTTCGCGGGTGTCAACTCCGTCAATAATGATATTAAGGCCTTTAATGTAGAAACAAACGCGATATTTTCCAACTCTAAATCTATGGGTAGCTGGTGGAAGATTTACCAGGGGTTTGGCAAAATGCAGGGGATTGCGAGAGGAAATATAGAGTCCTATTTTTTCAATAATTCTGTTCTGCAGTTGGCGGGAGAGACCCTTGAAGTCTCGTTCGCCGACAGGGGTAAATTCAAAACTTTCAATCATCTTGCTGGTCAGGATAATCCTAACTCATGCTTGATTTTTTCAAAAGGAACCAGCCCTAACTTCCGGGCTTCATCAATGCCCTTTTTTAGTTTTAGCGCTAATTTAGGGTTGACCGGCAGATGGGTCTCAATGGCGTCAATAAGCCAGCCGACAGGATTGCGGTATACATATTCTTTGGCCGGAGCATTTTCCTCAAATTTCGCATCAAAGGCACAAAGCATATCCCAGAGCGAATATGTGTCAAATATAAAATACTTAGGAGAGCCGCCCTTATCTGTTATTACTCCAGCTTTGAAATCTTTAGGAGAGGCTAATCCGGCATTTTTAAGCTCTTTGGCAGAAACAGTTGAAAATTTTGTCAGCTTCTCTAACTTCACAAGATTTTTTCCGATAGATACCTTGGATAATGATTTTGCTTTCATTTTTTTACTCCTTAAGAAAAAGAATAACATATCAGGCAATTTAAGTCAAGGTAAAGTTATCTTCGAGCCAATCGTTAAAATTGAGCCTCTGGGTAGGCTCTAGGTTTACGATATTGAAGTTGAGGGCACCCACAACTTTGTGCCCCAGGGAATAGTGGCGCATAATACGTATGTCCAAAAGAAACCAGAAACCAGGAGAAACTGCCGCTTCGGCTTTAGAAGAGCAAAAAGAATTAGGCGGCATTGACTTCACTGCCCTGCCTATAACTCTCCAATCCCCCCTAAATCAGCCTTTGAGTTCCTAATGGTTTCAAAAATCTAAAAAGATAACCTTGCGTTCATCTACGAGGTATCGCCTCGCGACGAGGTGATACCTCGTCGCAGGTGTAAATAAATGACTACTGCAAACTAATGTAACAGTCTAGTAGGAAACTCCCAAAATTTTTCTTGACAAAGTTTATCTTTTTGTTATTCTATTAGTAATAATAGTTACTATTACTAATAAGATGAAAAAAGAAGCTAACAATAAAAAAAGGAATACCAAGCAAAGGCGGATTATTCTAGAAGAGCTTACCAAGGTAAAAACGCATCCAAGGGCGGATACGCTTTTTCATATGGTAAGAAGGCGCCTTCCCGCGATTAGTATGGGGACGGTATATAGGAATTTGAACCTTCTTAAAGAGGAAGGTAAGGTCTTAGAATTAACCTGCGGCAAATACAGCAGCCATTATGACGCGGATATACGTAACCACTACCATTTTTTCTGCACTGACTGCAAACAGATTTTTGATTTAGATGAGCCTCTCTTGGCTGATTTAGATAAAGCAATAAGCAGGCGTTCGGGGATGGTAGTAGAATATCACAGGATACATTTCTATGGATACTGCAGAACTTGCAAAAATAGTAGAGGCTAAGGTAAAAGAACTGGATGATATGAAAAAGAGGCTTCCTTCCTATAGAGATAGGAAGTGCGGGAAGTTTGAACACAATGATCCGGCCGCGATGTGGATTGAGATTGAGGAGTTAGAGGCAGAAATTGAAGAATTGAAGAAAAAGTTGGGAGAGGCTAACAATGTTTAAAAAATTTATCATCTATGCTTTTCGATGGCAGTTAAGCACGCCAATTTTATGGCTGGTCGTGCGGAATCTGGGCATGGGGATAAGCTCTACGATTATTGCCAACCTTATCGGTTCAGCGATATTCTTTTGGGTAGATAGGTTTATTTTTAATGCCAAGAAAAATAAAATCACAGAACTTTGGCAGGTAAAAGAAGAAAGCCCCTGCCAATCTTGCGGAAACCCAGGAGCGTTATGGCGCTTGGTTAAGACGGAAAATTACGACCGTTCAGACGCCAAGGCTGTTTTTTTATGCCGGCGCTGTTCCCAGGCGAAATTACGGGAATTAGAGGGTAGGGGAATTAAAGCCGCATTTTGCCATACACAATAATAGGGAAAGATGAGGATAACCAAAAGGCTTGAGGTATGAGCGTGACATGATAAAAAAGGAGGGTAGCTAGCGATGATAAAAGTAAAGACGTTTACCAATGAGTTGAAAATATTCCAGACTCATAAGGAATTGATTAGCTTAGACCAGCAGGTGAATGGTTTTATTAAGGAAAATGCCATTAAGAAGGTGTTTTCGGTGAGCGATTGCGCGACAACCGATGATACGGGCGCAACTATAGGCATTATTAGGGCACTTACCTATGAAGAGCCTACGCGAGGCAGAAACAAATAACCCGATGCGGCAATTAGAAAGCTCTGTTGCCGAAAGGCTCAAAAGCTGGCATGGTGAAAGCTGGCATAGTAAAAAAGGCAGGATAATCAGGGATATCGTCTATGCTGTTGATACCGGATTAGTTACCACCGTCTCTTTTATCGCCGGTGTGTCGGTTGCCCTGGTGACCAAAGAGAGAATAATTTTAGCAAGCGTCATCCAGATTGTTTCGGGGTCCCTTGCAATATTTTTTGGCGCGTATATCTCAACCAAAGCCCAGAAGCATTTTTTTGAGAATCAGATTGAACGGGAAAGGCGGGAAATAGAAGAAATGCCCCAGCGGGAAATTCAAGAGGTACGCGAGATTTTTGAAGATATGGGTTTTACCAAAGAGGAACAAGAGATAGGGGTAACGCGTATTACCGCGGATAAAGAGCGCTGGCTTAAGTTTATGGTGCAGGAAGAAATAGGCATAACTTCAGAGTTGATTGATAACCCGTTTGAGATAGGTGTTATTTCCTGCGCTTCATTTGTCATAGGCGCGCTTCCGGCGCTCGTTCCGTTTTTTATAATAGACAATGTATCTAACGCGTTATTTTTTTCCGCTACTTTTGTTTTGTTGTTTCTTTTTATCTTAGGGGTTTCTAAGTCTAAGGTGACAAAAATTAATTGGTTTCTTAGCGGTTTAGAAACATTGGGTATAGGCGCGCTATCATGCGGAACCGGATTCTTTTTAGGAAAATTGGTGGCAGGGTATTTCCATAAATTATAAGGAAGGGAGCCGCGGTGATGAGAAAAGTAACCTTTAAAGGAAATCCCTTAACCCTTGTGGGAAGGGCGATTTCGGTTGGCAATGCCGCTGCCAATTTTAAAGTAGTAAACGGCGACTTAAAAGAAATAAGCCTTTTTGATCTGAAGGGGAAAGTAAAGGTAATCACTTCTTTCCCCTCAATAGATACTCCTGTGTGTGATATGCAGGTAAAGGAGTTTAATAGAAGAGCTTCAGGGCTTAGCCCTGATAGTGTTATTGTAGGCATAAGCAAGGATTTGCCGTTTGCCCAAAAGAGGTTTTGCGCGAGTTACGATATAAAAAATATTACCCTGTTCTCTGATTATAAGGCTTCGTCTTTTGGCATAAATTACGGGGTGTTGATAAAAGAGCTTAATCTTTTAGCCCGCGCTGTGATTGTCATAGATAAAAACGATGTGATACGCTATATTCAGATAGTGGAAGAAGTAACTGCTTCCCCGGATTATGAGGCCGTCCTCAGGAGCTTAGAAGGGGTAATCAAGAATCCAGAGTATGGCAAAAAAGAAGAGCTTCCCGCGCATTGTAAGGCCTGCGAAGGAGCAGTTCCGGCGCTTCCTAAGGAGGAAATTGAAAGGTTGCTTGCGCGTTATCGGGGCTGGCAATTGGTAGAAGATAAAAAAATCACTAAAGAATTTAAGTATAAGGATTTTGTGGAGGCAAAATATTTTCTGGACTTGATTTCTATCATTGCTGAAGAGCAGGGGCATCATCCTGTAATGACTATAAATTACAATAAATTAAAAGTTACTCTTACGACGCATAGCGCCGGCGGCCTTACCGAAAATGATTTTATTATGGCGCGCATCATTGATGAGTTAGGGGTATAAGATGAAAAAAATAGCCATACTGGTTGAGGATCAGTACCAAGTATTAGAAGTTTGGTACCCCTACTTTCGCCTGATAGAAGAAGGCATTACGGCTGTATTCGTTGGAACAGGGCAAAAGAAAGAATACAAAAGCAAGGAAGGATACCCCGCGCCTGAGGAGCTTTCTATAAAAGACGCCCGGGCGCAAAATTTTGACGGCGTGGTTATCCCTGGAGGATATGCTCCGGATATTTTACGCAGGTATAAGGAGGTGAATAATTTCGTCAAGGATTTATATGCTCAAGGCAAAGTAGTTGCCTCTATTTGTCATGGAGGATGGGTCTTAGTATCCTCGGGAATACTCAAAGGCAAGAAGGCGACCAGTTTTTCGGCAATCAAGGATGACGTGGTAAACGCGGGAGCGCAGTTTCTGGATAAAGAGGTGGTAGTGGATGGTAATTTAATTACCTCGCGCACCCCGTATGATCTTCCGGCATTTTGCAGAGAGATGATAAAGCAATTAACCTGATTTTTATACTAGGGAGGATGATGATGGAAGAACAGCAATTAAAAGTATTAAGCATAGGACATAAGATTCCGGATTTTGAGATGGATGTATATTTACCTGATAAAAAAGATTTTGGCAAGGTGAAATTTTCAGATATTGCCAAGAAAGGCAATTGGCTGATTCTGTTTTTCTATCCGGCAGATTATACCTTTGTCTGCCCTACGGAGTTGGCGGATATGGGCGAAAAATATGAACTCTTAAAGAAAGAAGGGGCTGAACTCGTGTCAGTGAGTACTGATACCCATTATGTGCATTATGCCTGGCATGCTGCGGAAAAACTGCTTTCGGATATTAAATATCCCATGGCAGCAGACCCTACGCACAATGTCTCGAGGGCTTTTGGGGTGTATGATGAAACAAGCGGTTTGGATTTGAGGGGGACGTTTATTATTGATCCTGACGGAAAGCTTATGGCATCAGAGGTGAATTTTTTCCCCGTGGGGAGGAATTCGGATGAACTCTTGCGGAAGCTCAAGGCTTTTAAACATGTCCGGGAAAATCCGGTACATGTGTGTCCGGCAAAATGGGAACCGGGTAAGAAAACTCTTACCCCAGGAAAGGATTTAGTGGGTAAGGTGGGAGATAAATTAAAATAGGAAGATAGTGACGTGTTAAAAACGGATATCAGGATATTAGGGGATTGGGATTTTCCCGCTATAGTCTTTGATGAGGCGGGATCCCGCCTTGGGCGGGAGGATATCAAGAAATCAGGAGATCAAGGAAAAACCGATTTTTTGTTTCTGATATTCCGATATCCTGATTCCCAAATCTTGATCTCCTGATCACCTGATTCCCGTATTTAACGTAGCTACTCATGCCTATTATACAAGGGGAGGATTATATGGCAGAATTAAAAGAGTTATACCAGAGCGCGGATTGGAAGAAGGAAAAGCACGTTCCAGTTATTGACGCGGCGGCCAAGGCAACGAAAGGCGAGTGGGTTTCGGTTACGATAAGCGTGGGTAAAGAAATAGCGCATCCTAATACCACTGCCCACCACATCCGCTGGATAGAGGTATATTTTCTTGGCAAAGGCGAGAAATTCCCGTATCAATTAGGGCGCTCAGAGTTCGTTGCTCATGGCGAATCAGCGCAAGGGGCAGATTCCAGCACCATTTTTACCCATCCTGAGGTTGTGCTGAAGTTTAAGTCTGATAAAGCAGGCACCCTTTTTGCGTCTTCCTATTGTAACATCCACGGGTTGTGGCAGAGCTCTAAGGATATTGAAATAGCGTAGGTTATCCGCATTGGCTCAAGAAAGAAAAAGGCATTCTTTTTCAAATGAAGAATGCCTTTTTCCTTTACGCTTTGACAGCATGGAAAATAGTTCGCTTCTCTTCTCTTGAAGAAGTATGAACAATGTATTATAATAAAGAACAAAAATAGCCTTTTGTTAAAGGAACCATTTTCTTTAAGTTAGCCATCAATGTATGCAAATACTACGCAAAGTTTTTTTTTATTGTTTCCTCATTATTTACCTTACCGTATGCCCATTCCTTGTGTTATATGCCTTTGGCTATATCTTTAATCCCAAAAACCTGAAAATTATTCAAACGGGGCTTCTTTCTCTCGCGACGATACCCCCGCACGCGACAATATATATAGGAAAGAGCCGCTATAAGGATAAAACTCCTGCCGTTATTAGCGGGCTTATCCCGGGAAAGTATTCTATCAAACTGCTGCATAAAGAGTACCAGCCTTGGAGTAAAGAGGTATCTATCGCAGCAGGAAAAACCCTGCTCTTTGAAAATAGTATACTTATCCCTTGGCATTGGAAAACAAGGGAAATTTCCGCGCGGAGCTTTAAAGAAATGATTCCCCTGCCAGAGACATCGTATGTGCTTTTAGCAATGAGCCATAAGTTGAAAGATTATTATGTGTATGACCGTAAAGAAGAAAGATTATGGCCGCTTATGGCTGAGGATGGTTCTTGGGGTAACGCGAAGGTGTTAGAGCGTTTTACCATACGAGGCGCCCCCGGCCTTCTTTTCTGCCTTGAAGGAGAAGGTAAGAAAAGATATGCCTGGATTGAACTTAAAGAAAGAATGCCAAAACTAAAAGATATGAGCTCTCTTTTTCTTGAAGAGCCGCTGTATGTAGACGCGCCCCCAAATGACATGCGTTTTCTCTTTTCCTTCGAAAAAGGTTATCTTACCCGTATGGATGCTATAGCCGAGGCAGTGTTTCCTAAGTACCTTGAAGGCCTGCGCGGATTTGGTATAAGCAGTAAGCATTTGTATATTCTCACCAATGATAATACCTTGCAAAGATTAAACTATGATAAAACCAATGGCGAAGAAATAGCGATAGATGAGGCGTTATCCAAAAACCCTCTTTTTGCCACACGGAATTTTCTTAAGATCAAAGCCTTTGAAAAGAATATTTTTGTGTTTCGTTCTCAGAGGGGCGAGTTTTTTATCAGCTATCTTTCGTATGTTTTTGCTGATAAAGGGATTTTAGGCGTTGAGTTTGATAAGGGGTCTAAGAAACTGTTGTTTTGGAAAAAAGATAAGATTGGGGTTTTGGATTTTTCAGGCGTGGGGCAAGAAAGCGGCCTCTTAGAAAAAAAACCTCAGATGCGCTGGATATATGCAAACGCAGAAGATATTTCTGCCTGCTTTTGGGCCCTCAGAGGTTCCTACCTTATATTCCAGGATAAGGCAGGCGTCTATTTACTTGAAGCACAAGGGGATGGAGAAGTCTTATGCACCCTTATTACTCAAGCAAAGAAGGACGCTTCAATTTGGTACGCGGAAGACGCGGGAATGCTTTATTATTTGGAACCTCGCGCGGGAAGGCTTATGAGCCTTGAAATTATTCCCAAAAGCCATCTCAGCCTTCTGCTTTTGCCCCAAAGAGTAACGCAAGATACCGAATCAAAAGAATAACTATGAAATTCCAATACACGAGTCGAGGCCTAAAAGGAAAAGAAAAGCTTTTACAGCGTTTATTTGAAATTATCCCGGGGGCGTTAAGCTGGGTAATTTTGCTTGCTTTGTGTATGCTTTCATTTTTTAAGCCCCTTATTACCGCTATCGTGATTATCGCTTTCGACTTATATTGGATCTTACGCCTTTTCTATTTGAATATTTTCCTCATTCTTTCGTATATGAGGCTTGCAATCGAAGAAAAGACACATTGGATAGAGCGTATTGAGGCCCTGGGTAATAGTAAAGATTACAAAGGAAGATATAGGGGGAACGATGCGGCATTAAGCCTGCAGGAAAGAATTTCCCTTTTTATCCATCAAAAAGAAGTTGCTGCCCTAAAAAATGATAACGCGGTTCCTCCGTGGGAGAATATATACCATTTAGTGATTATTCCTGTTATAAAAGAAAGCAGGGAGGTTGTAGAGCCAGGCCTTAGAAGCCTCATATCAGGAAGTTTTCCCAGTAAGCGTATACTGGTGGTTTTCGCGTTAGAAGAAAGGGCGCAGGAACATATTAAGGCGGATATCCGGGATATGCATAAAAAATACAAAAGCGATTTTTATGACTTATTAGTTGTGGCACACCCTGCGGATTTACCGGCTGAGGCGCGGGTAAAAGGCGCTAACGTAACCTACGCGGCTCAAAAGGCAGCCGAATACCTTAACGACAAACATATTCCTTATGAAAATGTAATTGTTTCCTGTTTCGACGCTGATACTGTGGTTAATACGGAGTATTTTAACTGCCTGACGTATTACTATCTGGTTACGCCGCAGAGGACACGGGCAAGCTTTCAGCCTATACCGGTATATCATAATAATATCTGGGAAGCCCCGAGTTTCGCGAGAATGCTTGATATAGGCTCGTCTTTTTTTCAGTTAATCGAGGCAACTAATCCTGAGAAATTAGTTACCTTTTCAAGCCATAGTATGAGTTTTAAGGCTTTAGTCGACATAGGGTATTGGCCTGTGGATATTATCTCTGATGATTCGGCTGTTTTCTGGAAAGCGCTTATCCATTTTGACGGAGACTACCGTGTTGTCCCCATTTATACAACCGTCTCTATGGATATCACGGTGGGAAGGACGCGATGGGAAACATTCCGGAATGTGTACAAGCAGAAGCGGCGCTGGGCATGGGGGGTAGAAAATTTTCCTATTGTCATGCGGGCGTTTCTGAAGGCGGAAAATATTTCTTTATATAAGAGGCTAAAGCACGCGTTTAAGTTGTTAGAAGGCCATATCTCATGGGCAACCTGGCCGTTTATCCTTAGCATTATTGGGTGGATGCCCGCGCTGTTTGCGGAGCGGGAGTTTGTCAACTCCATTGTTTATTTTAGTACCGCGCGTATCAGGGGCACTATTTTCAGTCTAGCTTCTATTGTGCTGTTGAATTGTGTATTTTTGAGTGTCTTGCTGCTGCCTAAACAAAAGATGCGTTTTTTTTCACTAAAAAAACTCAAACTCGCCGCGGAATGGGTACTCATTCCTTTAATCAGCGTTTTCTTAAGCGCTATTCCTGCCTTAGATGCCCAAACACGCCTTATGTTAGGAAAATATATGGTATTCTGGGTTTCGGAGAAAAACAGAAAAAGAAATTAATCGTAACATACTAATAATAAATCAGTTATGATTTAGTATTAAAAAACATATTGACAAAATAAGAATTTTTCGTATACTCTACTATATCAATGGGGATTATAGTATATGAGAATAACTTATAGAGGGGATTACGCTTTAAGGGCGGTCTTGGACCTAGCCTTACATTATAACCAGGGAGTGGTGACTATTCACGAGCTTGCCGAAAGGGCGGATGCGCCGGTGAAGTTTTTAGAGCAGGTGCTTCTGGATTTGAAGAAAGGAAGGTTTGTTGAGAGTAAGCGTGGTATAAACGGTGGGTATCTTTTATCCCGGCATCCTAAAAATATAAAGATGGGAGAGGTCGTCAGGTTCATTGACGGGCCGATTGAGCCGATTGCCTGTGTTGAGGAGAGGTATTCCGGCTGTAAAAGCATGGGGCTTTGCGTTTTAAGGAATGTCTGTAAAGAGGTGGCTATGGCCACTTCCAATATAGTGGATAAGGTGACATTTGAGGACTTAGCCGTTCAGGCTAAGGCGGGGAAAAAGGAAGCAGTATATTCTATTTGAGCTTCACGTCTCGCCTGCTTGCTGGTAGGCAGGTAGGATGGAGCAGAATTCTCTTTGATAATTTTGCTCCACTCGGCGGGATTAATTCGCACAGTAACTTATGTTCACTTCGTTCCATAAGTTACGTGCTCTTTAAGGAGAAGGAGAAATGACTCTGTTGAACAATAAAGACGATTTGAAAGAATTGGTGGAAAAGCTGAATTTTAAGGAAAAGGTGGACAGGTCGCTTCAGCTGATAAAAGAGGCGTATCAGAAATACGGCGACGGGTTGGTGGTGGCAAACAGTTTGGGTAAAGATTCAGTCGTGGTCTGGGATTTGGCAAAAAAGGTAAGCCCGAAAATCCGCGGGTTTATTGTTACTACCCGCTTTAAACCGGCAGAGACTATTCAGTTTATGAATGAGGAAGTAGCAAAATATCCTGAGCTTAAAATCTTTAAAAACGATGTGAAGATAGCGGATAAGCTTTATGAAACTGACCCTGATAAATGCTGCGACCTTTTAAAAGTTGAGCCGGTCAGCCGGGCAATTGAAGAGATGAAAGTCAAATGCTGGGTTACCGGGCTGCGCTGCACCGAAGGCAGGACTCGCACTGATTATAAAGAGGTTGAGGAGCGGGACAAGGGATTGGTGAAACTTAATCCTATCCTTATCTGGAAAGAAAGAGAGGTCTGGCAGTATTTAGCGATATATCAAGTTAAGGTTAATTCTTTATATGCCGAAGGGTACCGTTCTTTAGGCTGCGCGCCCTGCACCAAGATTACCAGCGAAGATAACGAGCGCGCTGGCCGCTGGATTGGCACCAGCAAGTGCGGCGGTGAGTGCGGTATTCATACCCGGCCGCTTAAGAAAGTGCGTTCGGATGACGCGCTTCAGCTTACGTAGGTAACTTGGAAGATGCCAATTTTACACACGAATGGACACGAATGACACACGAATCATCACGAATAAAACAATAAAATTATTCGTGATGATTCGTGTGTCATTCGTGTAAATTTGTGTTCTTTTACAATGGGCCTAAAAGTAGAAAACTTAAGCATTTCATTCTGGCGAAAAGACGTCGGTAAAATCCCCGTCATAGAGGATGTCAGTTTTGAGGTTAAAGAAGGGGAATTTGCCTGCGTGGTGGGGCCGTCCGGCTGCGGGAAATCCACAATCCTCAATATCATCGCGGGCCTGATCAAGCCTGACAAGGGGACTGTGTGCGTCAACGATTCATGCGTGTATGAGCCTTCATCGGACAGGGTGATTATTTTTCAGGAACCGACGCTTTTCCCATGGATGACGGTATTAGAAAATGCCATTTTTTCGCTTAAAGCTAAATCCATAAAAAAAAAGGAAAAGCAAGACATTGCTATAAGTTTCTTAAAAAAAGTGCACTTGGGAAAATTCATCAATGCCTTTCCTCATGAGTTATCGGCAGGAATGAAGCAGCGGGTGGCCATTGCCCGGGCATTGGCAATGGACCCTAAAATACTTTTGATGGATGAGCCGTTTAGCCGCGTTGATGACCAAACCCGCTTTATGCTGCATTATGAAATACAGCAGATACTTAAAGAAACGCGCAAGACCGTATTGTTTGTTACCAGTTCTATAGAAGAAGCAGTGTGCCTCGCGGATAAACTTTTTGTGTTTTCAGCGCGCCCGGGGAGAGTATTAGCCGAGTATAGAGCAAATTTTCCTCATCCTCGGCGGGAGACCGATCCGCAGCTTGGATTCCTGCAGGATAATATCAGTATAGTATTGGAGAAAGAATTTGAGAAGGTAGCCAAAGAGGAGATGGATATTGAATACGTTCTTACGAAGAGCGGGGTTTTGGTTCCTTTTGATCGCAATCTGGGAAGCAACATTTAGGCTGGGATTTTTTTCGGAAAAGAATTTTCCCTCCTTGCTTATGATTGCCGAGAGTTTCTGGCACGGATGTGTGTCCGGAGAATATGCCGTTTCTTTAAAGACCAGCCTTTTGAGGATCAGCGTCGGCTACAGCCTTGCTGTCGCGTTAGGGATTTTATTGGGAATAGCCATGGGGCTTTTGAAGTGGCTTGATGAAGGAGTAAGCGGTATACTGTTAGGACTGCAGTCAATGGGCCACGCGGCATGGACGCCGTTTGCGGTATTATTTTTCGGCGAGAACGAATGGGCGGTTATTTTTATCGTCCAGATAAGCGCGATGATCGTGATTACCTTAAATACCGAAAGCGGGATAAAATTTGTATCGCCGCAGTTGATTAACCAGGCGCGAATAAGCGGGATAAAAGGGCTTACCTTATTTAGGGAGGTAGTATTGCCGGCGGCAGTGCCTTCGATTATTACGGGCATACGCTTAGCCTGGGCATTTTCTTGGCGGGGGCTGGTGACTGCTGAAATTCTAGTTTCAGGTTTGGGTGTCGGGCATATTCTTATGCGGGCAAAAGGCCAGAAGGATATGAGTTATGTTCTGGCAACCATGCTTTTAATTGCCTCAATTTCTATTGTTGTGGATAATATTATTTTTAAAAAAATAGAAAATTCAGTGCGCAAACGATGGGGAATAACTAAATAAGCTCAAAATCAAAAATGCGCAAGTCAAAGATTTTCATAAAAAAGGCTATGTATAACGAGCTTCTTGCTTATTGCCTTAAGGAGCCGCAGAAAGAAACCTGTGGGATCCTTGCCGGTAAAGCCGCGCGTATTGAAAAAATATTTCCTTTAACTAATATTTCCGACAGCCCCAAGCTCTGTTATCATATTGACCCTAAGGAACAGTTGGCGGTGTTTAAAGAACTGCGTAAGCAGGCGATAGAAATGGTTGCCATATATCATTCTCACGTTGACAGCCAAGCCTATCCGTCACAAAGAGATATTGAACTGGCGTTTTACCCGGAGAGTTCTTATATAATTGTATCTTTGTCTGATCCCGGACAGCCGCAGGTGCGTTCGTTTAAGATTGTGGAAGGCAAGATTATTGAAGAGGAATTGGTTATAGAAAATGCGTAGGTTAAAAAGATTAAGAAAAAATGCTGCTTTACGGGATTTGGTTGCCCAAGCCAACCTAAAGGTATCACATTTGGTGATGCCTTATTTTGTCCGCGAAGGTAAGCAGTTAAAGCAGCCAATTCAGTCTATGCCGGGGATATTCAGGTTTTCTGGCGATAGATTGCTTAAGGATGTGGAGGAAGCAAAGCGAGTAGGCATAAATTCAATTATCCTCTTTGGTATTCCCAAAAATAAAGATGAAAAGGCGGTAAGCGCCTATCAGGAAGATGGTGTCATTCAGAAGGCAGTAGCGCTATTAAAGAAAAATTTCGGGGATGAGCTTGTTGTAATTACTGATGTATGTTTGTGTGAATATACCAGCCATGGGCATTGCGGAATTCTTAAAAATTGTCGTCCATCGTCCATCGTCCATCGTCCATCGCTAAATGCAATACCGGATAATGATGCGACCCTAAAGGTTTTAGTCAAAATCGCGCTTTCCCACGCCCGGGCGGGGGCGGATATTGTGGCTCCCAGCAGTATGATGGATGGGCAGGTGGGAGCTATCCGTAAAGCTCTGGATGAAAAGGGCTTTATGGAGACAGCGATTATGGGGTATTCCGCTAAATTCGCCTCGGGATTTTACGGGCCTTTTAGGGAAGCCGCTGGAAGTATGATGAAATTTGGGGACAGGAAGTCCTATCAAATGGACTATCGAAATTCTGACGAGGCCTTAAGGGAAATAGAAGCGGATATTCAGGAAGGCGCGGATATAGTGATGGTCAAGCCGGCGCTTTCTTATCTGGATATAATCGCTAAGGCCAAAGAGAAGTTTTCCGTTCCATTAGCTGCGTTTAATGTCAGCGGTGAGTATGCGATGGTGAAAAGCTATTCGCAGTCACAAGTCACAAGTCACAAGTCACAAGATATTGAAAGAGATTTGGCATTAGAGATTTTGACTTCCATTAAGCGCGCTGGTGCGGACATTATTATTACGTATTGGGCGAAGGATGTGGCAAAATGGTTAACCAGTTAGCGGGTTTACGAGTCAGCCAGTTTAGCCGGCATACCGGCACACCGGCATACCGGCACACCAATGATCGATTGTTTGCAGAGGCTCAAAAATACATCCCCGGCGGGGTCAACAGCCCTGTGCGTTCTTTTAAATCGGTGGGTGGTTCTCCTGTATTTGTGAAGAGAGCTTCAGGCTCAAAATTCATCGGTGAAGACGGTAAAACCTACATAGATTATTGTATGTCCTGGGGGGCGTTACTTTTGGGCCATAGTAACTCTCGAGTTGTTGCCTGCGTTAAGAAAGCGGTAGAAAAAGGCACCAGCTATGGCGCGGCGACGAAACTTGAGATAGAATTTGCCAAACGTATTATTCAGGCAATTCCATCCATAGAATTGGCGCGTGTAGTAAGTTCCGGCACAGAAGCGGCAATGTCAGTTATCCGTTTGGCAAGGGCATATACCAAGAAAAATAAAATCGTCAAATTCAAGGAATGTTATCACGGACATAGCGATTTTTTCTTAAGCGGACGAAGCGCGGGCATTCCGAAGAATCTTGAGGAAAATGTAATAGAGCTTGATTATAACAATTTAGAACAGGTTCAGGACGCCTTTTCCCGGGATAACGATATTGCCTGTGTGATTGTCGAGCCGATTGCCGCCAATACCGGCTTGATCCTGCCAGAAAAAGGCTTTCTGGCAGGCCTGCGCAAAATAACTAAGCAATGCGGGGCCTTGCTTATATTTGATGAAGTAATTACCGGTTTTCGTTTTTGCTTTGGAGGTATACAGAAGGCTTTTAAGATTAAACCTGACCTGACCTGCTTGGGCAAGATTGCCGGCGGAGGGTTTCCTCTGGCCGCATTTGGCGGAAAGAAGGAAATAATGGAGATGGTCGCGCCCTTAGGCAGCGTGTATCAGGCAGGGACGTTATCGGGAAATCCGGTGGCGGTAAGCGCGGGGCTTGCTACGTTTACAATGCTTAGGGCAAAAGACTTCTATAAAAAGCTTAACCAGAAAAGTGAGGCATTTTATAAGGAGTTAGAAAAGATACTACGAAAGAGCGGCGTTTCGGCGCGCTTAAACCATTTTGGCCCGATGTTTCATTTTGGGTTTCAGGATAAAAGTAAATTTGCCTCATTTTTTCATTCAGTATTATCAAAAGGCGTGTATCTTTCGCCTGCGCCGGATGAGGTATGTTTTATTTCAGCGGTACACACAGATAAAGACTTGGGATATACGGTTAACACAATAGATGATGCGCTCAAGGCATTACATTAAGGAAAAAAGGAGCGGCGATGATGACGATAACGCTTAATGGCAAAAAAGAAGAGTTAGTTGAAGGAATTTCTGTCGCGGAGTTACTCAAGAAAAAAAATATCCGGCCGGAAGTGGTGACGGTAGAGCATAATGATACAATACTCGCCCGTGAGGAATTTCTAAAAAGTGTCATAAAAGATAACGATAGGATAGAATTGGTTTTCTTTATGGGCGGTGGTTCGTCCCCGAAATTAGCCAATAATGTCTTAGAGCTTATTTGTAATACCCCGATGGTGAAGTTTAACCGTATAGTTGAAAAAGATTCTGCGGCTATTTATGCGAAGTTAGAACAATTTAATCCGGGCGGCTCAGTTAAGGACAGGATTTGCCTGTCAATGGTTATGGAAGCGGAAAGGCAAGGGCTCCTTAAGGAGGGTTCAACGATTGTTGAGCCGACTTCAGGCAATACCGGGATAGGTTTGGCTATGGTGGGCGCGGTCAAAGGCTACCATGTAGTGCTTACTATGCCGGAGACTATGTCAGTCGAAAGGATTTACATTTTAAAGGCATTAGGCGCTGAGGTGGTGCTTACCCCGGGCATTGAGGGGATGAGCGGAGCAATAAAAAAGGCTGAAGAGATTCTTAAAAATACCCCACACAGTTTTATGCCTCAGCAGTTCAAAAATCCCGCGAATCCAAAAATTCATCGGGAGACTACCGCAAAGGAAATTCTTGATGCCGTAGGAGAAAAAATCGATGGATTTGTGGCAGGCGTAGGTACCGGAGGGACCATAACAGGGGTAGGTGAGGTTTTAAAGGAGATTAATCCAAAGGTAAGGGTTATCGCTGTTGAGCCGGAGGCGTCTCCTGTGCTTTCCGGAGGCAAACCTGGGCCGCATAAGATACAAGGCATTGGAGCGGGGTTTGTGCCGGATATATTAAACCTAAAAATAATCGATGAAATAGTGAAGGTGTCTGATAATGACGCGTATAGGGCCTCCCGCAGGCTTGCGAGGGAAGAGGGATTATTTGTAGGTATCTCAAGCGGTGCCGCGGCATTTGTCGCTTTACAAGTTGCTAAAGCATTAGGCAAAGGGAAAACGGTAGTGACTGTGTTACCAGATACCGGAGAGCGCTATGCCAGCATGCAGCAGTATTTTGAGCTGTAAAACCGCGTTAAGGAGAAAATAATGAAGGGTCAATAGTCGATGGCCGATAGTCAATAAAAGAAAGAAACCATGGCTATCGTCTATAGACTAGAGACTTGCGATTATTTACTTTTAAGAGGAGATAGATGTTTAAGTTACCCCAAGAAATTATAGACGATATGGAACATTACGCCAATAACCTGCAGGGATACTTAGCCGGCGAAATCAGCGCGGCAAAATTCCGCCCCATGAGAGTCCCCCGCGGCATGTACGGGCAGCGTAAAGAAAAGCTTTTTATGGTACGGGTGCGCATTATCGCGGGCAAGGCATATGTGCATCAATTAGAGAAATTAGCCCATTGCGCGAGAAAATATGGCACAGGCAATTTGCATGTTACTACGCGCCAGGACATACAGATTCATAATGTTAAGATAGAAGATACGATTAAGGCGATTCGGGAACTAGCAGAGGTTGAGCTTAGCCCTCGCGGCGGTGGGGGAAATACCGTACGCAACATAATGAATTGTCCTCTTTCCGGAATTTGTCCCAAGGAAGTTTTTGATACTAGTAGTTATTCCGCGGCCTTAAGCGGCTATTTGTTGAAAAATCCGCGTAATTATAACCTGCCGCGTAAGTTTAAAATTATTTTTGACGGCTGCCCGGAATGTTGCGCTTTGTCAAAAATCAACGACTTGGGGTTTGTGGCGGTAAAAAAGAACGGCGCTCGCGGCTTTAAGGTTTTCTCCGGAGGCGGCATGGGCTTTTCTTCCATGATCGGTTTCTGCATTGAGGAGTTTATCCCCGTAGGCGATTGTGTGTATGTCAGCGAAGCGGTCATTAGAGTGTTTGATAAATACGGAGAGAGAAAGAACAGGCATAAGGCGCGCTTACGCTTCTTGGTTGAGCGGATTGGGAAAGAAGAGTTTATGCAAAGATACAAAGAAGAATTAACGCAAGTGCGCCAAGAAAACATTAAGCCTTTGGAATTTGTGTCTGATACGGATGAGCTGCAAAAGAAAAGCACCGCGGGGCAAAAAGATGTGTTCAATGATGAAGGCTTTAAAGAGTGGCGCGCGGAAAATGTTTTTAGCCACAGGCCAGAGGGCAGTGGTTTGGCTTCCGATAGCCAAAGCCATAGCCAAAGCCACAGGCAGCCGGAGTATTATTACGCGCATATCCGCCTGGAGCTGGGAGATATAAGCTCTGATACTTTAGAAAAATTGTGCGGCTTGCTTAAAAAATTAAATAAGGGGCAGATTCGCACCACGAGTTATCAGAATATCATTATCCCCTATATCCGCCAAGAGGAATTAGGGGAAGTGTATTATGGTTTAAAGGAGTTAGGGTTAGTCTCCGGCAAAGCCGAGTCAATAGAAGATATTGTTTCCTGCACGGGGGCCGCAACCTGTAATTTGGGAATTTGCAATTCCCGCGGGCTTGCCGCGGCCCTTGAAGCGATGATACATAAAGAGGGATTTAACCGGATAAAGGAATTATCCGAACTTAACATTAAAATCAGCGGCTGCCCTAATTCCTGCGGCCAGCATCCGATAGGAAAGATTAGCTTTTACGGGGCAAGCAGGCGTTTTGATAACCGTTCCGTACCATTTTACCGTATGCTTTTAGGGGGTAAGGTAGGGATAGATGATGCCGCGCTAGCCAAAGAATGCGCTTTTATTCCGGCAAAGGATATTCCGAATATAGTGCGAGACTTTCTGAAAGGGTATATTTCCGATAAGAATAGCAATGAAGATTTTTACGCTTATTTAGAGCGTCGCGGCTACCAGGAGGCGGCAGATTTAGCTAAAAAGTATGAGAAGTGCCCCTCATACGCGGAAAATAAAGAGTATTATTTTGACTGGGGTAAAGAAGAAGAGTTTTCTTTGGCAGGTATTGGCCCCGGTGAGTGCGGGGCTGGCGTCTTAGATATGATGGAAGCGGATTTAGCAGATGCGGGGTATTCTCTCAAAGCAGCCAAGGAGTATTTTGACTCGGAGTCTTTAGGCCTGATAACCAAGGAATTGTATAGGGTTTTAAGCTTTTCAAGCCGGAGCCTGCTGGTTGCCTTTGGTTTAGAGCCGAAAAATGATTTAGAGGCATTACGCTATTTTAAGGAAAGGCTTGTCTCAGGTGGTATTGTGTCGGAGGTATTTAACGATATCACCGAAAAAGCCTGGGAACTGAATGCTGGTAGCCTCGGTAAAGGGCGCTTGAAAGAATTATACGACTATGCGCACGTGTTGCTCGGTGAGCTCAAGGATGCCTATAAGAATATGGATAGCGCCTTTAAATTTACCCCGAAAATTCCCGCACCCCAGGTAAAGGCTGAGGAAAGCGCGTCCGCGGTAACGTTAAATTTAAGAGGCGTACGTTGCCCGATGAATTATGTCCAGGCGAAGGTATATTTAGAGAATGTGAAAATCGGCCACGTCATCGAGATATGCCTGGATGAAGGAGAGCCGATTCAAAATGTCCCTGTGAGTTTAAAAAACGACGGCCAGGAGATTTTAGAGATAAAAAAAGTTGATGGGTATTATAAGGTATTAGTGAAGAAATGGGTTGATAGTTAATACGTAAGAATAATTGTTGCGTGTACCGTGTACCGCTTACCGTGTACCGATATGGTAAACGGTACACGAAACATTATTTTTAACATAGGGAGACCTGATGAGCTATGTATTAGGCTTAAGATGTCGGGAATGCGGACGTGAGTATCCTAAAGATGTCTTATTCGTCTGCGAATATTGTTTTGGCTCTTTGGAGGTCGATTATGATTATTCAAAGATTAAAAAGAGCTTCACCAAAGAGGCATTAAAAGACCGTCCTAAGACGATGTGGCGTTATAAAGAGCTTTTACCGATAGATAAAGAACCTGCCGTCGGTATAGCATCAGGATTTACCCCGTTAATAAAAGCGAATAATTTAGCGAAGGTTTTGGGTGTAAAAGAACTTTATCTTAAAGACGATTCGGTGAATCATCCTACGCTGTCATTTAAGGATAGAGTAGTTTCGGTTGCTGTTTCCAAGGCCAAAGAATTCGGTTTTGATACGGTGGCTTGCGCGTCAACGGGAAATCTGGCAAATTCGGTTTCTGCCCAGGCGGCATTGTGTGGCCTGCGGGCATTTATCTTTATCCCTGCTGACCTTGAAGCGGGAAAGGTAGTGGCCTCGCTTATTTATAATCCTTATCTTATCGGCATTGAAGGAAATTATGATGAGGTAAATCGGCTTTGTTCAGAAATCGCTTCTAAATACCGCTGGGCATTTGTGAATATTAATATCCGCCCTTATTACGCGGAAGGTTCAAAATCAATGGGGTATGAAATTGCCGAACAGCTTGACTGGAAATTGCCCAAACATATTGTGGTGCCGTCAGCAGGCGGTTCATTGATTACCAAGATATGGAAAAGCTTTAAGGAATTGGAGAAGTTAGGGTTTGTGGACAAGGTTGCTACCAAGGTATATTGCGCCCAAGGCCAAGGCTGCGCGCCAATTGTAACTGCCATAAAAGAGAAATCCGATGTTATCCGTCCGGTGAAACCAAAAACCATAGCCAAATCCTTGGCTATCGGTAATCCCGCGGATGGCTATTACGCGGTGGATACGGTGCGTAAATCCAAAGGTTGGGCAGAAGAGGCGTCAGATGAGGAAATCATTGAGGCGATAAAATTATTGGCAAAGGCCGAAGGGATATTTACGGAAACTGCGGGAGGGGTGACCTTGGCGGTAACCAAAAAGCTTATTGAAAGTAAGGTGATACCCTCTGATGAATCAATTGTAATCTGCATTACCGGAAATGGCTTAAAAACTCAGGAGGTGGTTACAAAGTCATTGCCTAAGTTGATTAAGATTAAACCGAATTTAGCCGGCTTTGAGGAGCATTTCAAAAATGGCGAGAAGCAGAAAATAGCGCAGAACAAGGTGATTGAGTATTATATATAAGAAGCGAGAAGTTATGAGTTATAAATTATACGTTGTAGATGATATTTGAAGGTCGATAGTCGATGGTCAATAGAAAAACTAAAGGATAGACTATCGGCTATAGACTATTGACCCACACTTATTGATAGTTAACAGGAGGGTGAAATGGCTAAAGTAAAGGTGAGGATTCCGGCTCCACTGCAGAAGATTGCTCAGAATAAGCAAGAGGTAACGGCAGAGGCAGGAAATATCAGGGAATTAATTGTGGATTTGGAAAAGCAATTTCCGGGAATTAAGGAAAGGCTTTTGGATGAAAGCGGAAAAATCAGAAGATTTATTAATTTCTATGTGAACGATGAGGATATTCGTTTCCTGAAACAGGACGAGACGGCACTTTCTGAGGGAAATGAAGTATCAATAATTCCCGCGATTGCAGGGGGTAGTTCGACTCGCTTGCGCTCGCTCACCATTGTTGAGTTGAACCATCCTGAGCGAGTGAGAAACGTAGTGACGAACGAGTCAAAGGAGTTCCAGATATGGCTTTAACTAATGAGCAAATAGAAAGATATTCCCGGCAGATAATACTGCCGAATGTCGGAGGCAAGGGGCAGGATAAGATTTTAAAAGCAAAGGTTTTGGTAATTGGTACCGGGGGGCTTGGCGCGCCCTGTGATTTTTATCTGGCGGCCGCGGGGGTGGGGACGATTGGTATCGTTGATTCTGATAATGTAGAATTAAATAACCTGCAAAGGCAAATCCTGCATACTACCGAGAGTGTAGGAACCCCAAAAGTTGAATCCGGGAAAGCGCGGCTTAAAGCGCTGAATCCGGATGTACACGTGATAACCCACCATGTGCGGTTAGATTCAAGCAATATTTTGGATATTATCAAGGATTATGATATTGTGGTGGATGGCTCGGATAATTTTCCTACCCGCTACCTGGTAAATGACGCCTGCGTGATTGCCAAAAAACCTTTGGTGCACGCCGGGATATTCCGTTTTGACGGGCAGATTATGACTATTGTCCCGGGAGTAGGCCCGTGCTATAGGTGTTTATTCCCTGAGCCTCCACCTCCGGGGGCAGTGCCCAGTTGTCAGGAGGGCGGAATTTTAGGAGCGGTCGCAGGGGTATTAGGGGTTTTACAGGCAAATGAGGTATTGAAATTTATCCTGCAGGCAGGAAATCTTTTGGCAGGAAGGCTTCTCATATTCAACGCCTTAGATTCAACTTTTAGGGCCGTAAAGGTCCCTAAAGATAAGGATTGCCTGGTGTGCTCTACACATCCCAAAATTACCAAGTTGATTGATTATCAGGAATTCTGTAGTATAAAGGCAAATCGTGATTGTTCCGTAAAATAAAAAATGCGCAGATACTTGCAGATTTAAAACCGTGGATGATCGCAGATAGCATATATCTGTGATTATCTGTATCTTTTCATCCGCGCGCATCTGTGCTTGTGTAAAGGAGAAAAATAAATGGCAAAACGAGTGATAAAACTTACCTTTCCGCAAGATTTGGTCAAAGAGCCGCTTACCTTTCAGATGGCAAAAAAGTATAACATTTTGCCTAATATCCGCCGGGCAAAGGTTACTGAAACTGTTGGAGAATTAGTATTGGAGTTGGAGGGCAAAGAACAGGATTTAGATAAGGGGATTGAGTTTTTAAAAAAAGCAGGAGTCATTATAGACTCTATCGTTGGAGATATTTTAGAGTAAGCATACACTTCTACGGTTATAGTTGAGGCACTTTCGCTTTACCCATAAAAATTAAGTTAACGGAGCACTCGTACACCATCAAATTAGTTTTTATTAGTGTGACGGTGTACGAAAAGGGGCGCGGGGAAATATTTTCCCCGCGATTGGGGGGTGCTCAGCGATCCGCCGTAGGCGGAGAGCGCCGAAGGGGGGCTTGCCCCCATAGCGGAAGTGCGGAGTCAAATTCCGCCTATCCATAAGAATTAATTTGACGGAGCACTATGGGACAGTTTTTTCGATTATATGGCAGGAATTCCGTTTCTGAACGCCTCAAGGTAAATCCAGAGACGATACATCATGTTCTTATTGATAAGAGCCAGGATGTAAAAGGGCTAGAGCAGCTTTGTAAGTTAAAGCGTATTCCTATTCGTTATCTTTCGGAAAGGGACTTTGAGAAGATTTCAAGAAATATCCGCGCCCAAGGGATTATCGCTGATGTGGAGAAGTTTTACTATACGACACTCGATGCTATCCTTTCTCTGCCGCAAGAAAAACTCCCTACACTTATTTTCCTGGATAGCCTCAATGACCCGCAGAATTTCGGAAGTATCCTCCGCAGCGCGGCCTGCTTCGGTGGTTTTGCCATAGTATTACCGAAGCATGATTCTGTAGAGATTACTGAGGCGGTATTGCGTGTTGCCTCAGGTGGTGAAAACTATGTTTCTATTACGCAGGTAACGAATTTGTCATCGGCAATAAATGAGGCAAAGCAGTGTGGATACTCTATCGCGGGCGCAATGGTTGGTGGCGGCCAGGCTTTACCGAAAGTACATTTTACCTTCCCTTTGGGCTTAGTTATTGGTTCAGAAGCAAAAGGCATCCGCCACGGCTTATTAAAGCAACTTGATGTTACCTTTACCATCCCTGCCAAGGGGGCAGCGTTATCATTTAATGCTGCTATCGCCTCAGGAATTGTTTGCTATGAAGTATGCCGGCAGAGAAAATAGAAATCCTTGCCGAAAAAGTAATTGTGGGGTATGATATTAGTAAGAGCATAAATTTTAAGAGTAGATACAATGAATATCCCGTCACCTAAGCCGCACTAAAATTCTCTTGGGATAAACCTCTTCCTTTTAGGATAGGAAGGGATATCACGCGGTATAATTTTAATGCATTCGGCGGGATCAGCTCCGGCGGAACGTATGCCACTCTTATGAAAATAAAAGCTTACTGCCTCAAGCAGTAGGCAGGCGTAGGTTATGTCGGGCATTGAGGAGGTTTACCATGAGAGATAAAGTTCTCAAGGCACTTGAAAAAGTCAGGTCAATGCTGGCTGCTGACGGCGGCTCAGCAGAGCTTGTGGATATAACAGATGACGGAGTAGTCAAAATCCGCCTTACCGGTGCTTGTGGCGGATGTCCTATGAGCGCGATGACCCTTAAAATGGGCGTTGAGCGTATCATTAAGCAGGAAGTTCCGGAGGTAAAACGAGTCGAGGCAGCGTAGCAGTAATTATTTGTGTAGTTTTTAATAACCCCGTACTTTGAAATAATGAGTCTTTTTTCGAAGTAGGGGGTTATTTTTATTCGCGGTTACATCACTGGCCAGCAGGATTTATCCCGACGCTTCAAAACCGCGGCCTTCAGGCCGCGGATGGAGTCGGTCGGGATTCTGCCCCGAAGGGGCAAGAAAAAAAGGAACCCCGGGCTTTAGCCCGGGTGGGCTCCATTCATGTTCACTATGCCAAGAATCATAAGGATAGTTTGGGGTATGGTTTTTTTATTCCTGGCATGTCCTTCTGTCCATGCGGACAAGGTTTATCTTAAAAACGGTAATATCATGGAAGGAAAGGTTATCAAAGAAGACCCTGAGTCTGTCTGGTTTGAGGTATATTGGGAAAGTGGAACAAGCAAGACGAAGATATCAAAATCACAATTGAAATTTATTGAGCAGTCATCCGTTGCAATTCCTGCTACGCCGCGAAAAAAACCAATAAAATCCGGCAGCAGGAAGCAGCCTGCTTCTTTCCCGCAAACAGAAGAACCTGTCCCCAGCCCGCAGGCACTGGAAATTGGGGCAAAAAGATTAGGCATTGCCTTGAGTGTTTTTTCCATAGTGCTGTTTATCATTTTATCGCTGCCGTATTTTATCGTAAGTAAAATCAATAGGGCGGGCTTTGGTAGGCCATTTGGCATTAAGCTTATGTGTTTATGGCTTAGTTATGCCACGGTAATGACCGCTTCTTTAGGTGGTATCGTAGCATACGGAGGTTCTTGGAGTGCTTTCCTTAGAGTGAATCCTCTGGCCATGTTTAGCCTATCGTTTTTATTTTTATTAGTGCTCGCGGGGGTTTTCTATATGCGGCGTTGGGCACGGTTACTTTTGATTATTTTGCTTGCTTTCGGCCTCTTTGAAACCGCGGCAGAAATAGCCTTACGAAGAAAAATCCAGAGTATCGCCTCCCAGAAATATTCGCAAGAGGCGCCTCCTGAATACCAAAGCCGGAAGATAAAATTCCCTCAAGAAATTCCCGGAAGTAAAAGCATGCAGAAAATATTTGACGCTTCGTCTCACTGGCGTTGGTACGCGCTTGCTTTTTGCCTCTTCGGGATTCTCTATTTTACCCGTCGAGAAATAACGAATGCTTTTGATGAAGCCCAGCGATTCAGCCTGCGGCAAATTATTAGCATACCAAGAGTGGTGATTATCGCGCTTTTTCTCGCAAGCAGCTCCTTCTTAATCTATAAGTCTTACCCCTACGCTCTTCAAAAACTAGGACAGAACCCATCTTTTATCAGCCTTCAGGAAAAACTAGGCTGGATAATGAAGAATGTAAGCTTTCCCAAACAATAGATGGAAGTTAAAATTATCCGTAGCCTAAGGCGTAAAAAAACTGTGAGTGGACGGTTAGTGAAGGATACCATTCTGATTAATGCCCCTTATCATATCCATGAGTTTCAGCTTGAGAAAATAGTCTCGCAATTCAAAGAGCGATTCCAGCGTAAGAAACTGAAAGAGGAATTAAACAGAAACGAAGATTTGCTATCGGTCTTTCACAGGCTCAATGAAAAATATTTTGAGAAGAAGCTTAAACTTACCGCGATAGAATATGTTGCCAATCAAAACACAAGGTTTGGCTGTTGTAACTATCGGACAGGATGTATTCGTATTTCGCATAGGCTCAGCACGATGCCGGTATGGGTACGGGATTATGTGGTTATGCACGAAATGGCGCATTTGGTAGAGCCTAACCACCGTAAGGCGTTTTGGGATATCGTCGGCCGTTATGCCTTAACCGAGAGGGCCCGCGGCTATCTTATGGCAGTGGGGTTGGCGCAAGAAGAGGATGTGGAGGATACCCCAACACAACAATAAATACTATGTCAGATTTCGGTGTGAATAGAGATAAGGAAAAAGCTTTGCGCCAGAAGATGGAGCGCTTAGGAATACGGGATAATGATATCGTTGAACAATTTATCCGCTCCAAAGGCCCCGGCGGGCAAAATGTGAATAAAACTTCAACCTGCGTATACCTTAAGCATATACCGAGCGGTATTGAAGTAAAATGCCAGAAAGAGCGTTCTCAGGCCCTCAACCGCTATATTGCCCGAGAACTTTTAGTAAACAAAATAGAGACCCTTATTTTGGGGAAATTATCCAAAGAACGGCAGCGCATAGAAAAAATCCGCCGCCAGAAACGCCGGCGCTCCAGAAAAGCAAAGCTGAAGATGCTGGAAGCCAAGCGCAGGCAGGGCGAGAAAAAATCATTCCGCGCGCCTGTAAGAGGAGTAGAATAACTACGGAAGGTAAGGCGTTGTGAGGAGTTTTTGCCGCTAATCTAAAGAGCGCTTGTTTAAGAGCAGATGGGTGTATACGTCTATTGTATAAAAGAAGATTGCCGTTATCAATCCGCTATCAAGGGGAGCGAATTTGAGAATGAGTGGTTTTCATTGGCAAAGAACGGTTTGATAACGATAAAAGGTACTCATTATAAAGGCTATGCCTGGGATGGATGCAGCCCAAAGGTAAAAATAAAGGACTTGTACCTCGGGATAATGGAGGGGGTGCTTAATTTTGATACCGGCTATAGCAAAACCTATTATGCCTCGTTAGTCCATGATGTATTGTACCAATTTAGCCAAGAGTTAAAGTCTTTCATCCGGCGTAAAGACGTGGACAGGGAATTCTACACGATTTTAAAGCGGGATGATTTTAGGTTTGCTTTCTTGTATTACCTGGCGGTGCGCCTCTTTGGCTGGATATTCTGGTATGCGTAGGGAATCAATGTAGTGCGCCAAAGAAAAAATGAGACAATTTTTCTTGATTGTGTCGTGGGGACTGTATGATTTAGCAAATCAGTTCTTTGCTTTGAATATAGTTTCCCTGTATTTTGTCCGCTGGTTGACGATAGAGAAGCAGGTCCCGGAAATATTCTACAGTATCGCCTTTAGCATCTCTACCCTTGTGGTGGCAATCATCACGCCTGTTTTGGGAAGTGTCTCGGATATTCTCAATAAAAGGATGCCCTTCTTAATTTTCTTTACCCTGCTGTCCGTTATCTTTACCATGATGTTAGGAACTACGGGAAACATCGTTATAGAACTTGTTTTTTTCGCCATTGCCAATTGTGGCTGTCAGGCGGCAGTAGTTTTTTATAATGCCTTGCTTGTTGATGTTGCACCCAAAGAGAAAATTGGGCTTGTTTCTGGTTTTGGCAGAATGCTGGCTTATTCCGGAGCACTCGTGGCTCTTTATCTGGTCAAGCCTATAGTCTTAAAGAGCGGCTATCAGGCAACTTTTTTTCCTACAGGCATGTGGTTTTTAATCTTTGCTTTGCCAAGTATGCTTTTTCTTAAGGATAAGGCAAAAAAAGAAAACAGAGGGTTATTTTCTTTGTTAAAAAAAGATAGAGCCGCAGGCATCGTGAAAGATTTAAAAACAGGCCTACGTGCCACGTATAAGCTCCCGGGCTTTAGCGATTTTCTTAAAGCCTCTTTTTACGGCTTATGCGTTGCCAATGTTATTATTATTTTCATGTCTGCCTATGCCACGAATGTTTTTAAGCTTAACGAAACGCAGATAATCAATGTGGTCGGTTTTTCTACGTTCTTTGCAATTGCCGGCAGTCTTATCTCCGGATATATCTGCGACAGAGTAGGCTCAGTGCGCATGCTTATGGCGATATTTTTCTTATGGGAGGTTTTTATTCTGTTGGGGGCGCTTGTAAAAAAGCCCTCGATGTATTTAGGTATCGGCGCGCTAGCCGGTATAAGTTTAGGCGCAACCTGGACAGTCGCGCGCGCCTTGGCAGTTGAGCTTACGCCGGAAGAAAAGATGGGTAATGTTTTCGGCCTTTTTAACCTGGCAGGATATCTTTCTGCCGTAATGGGCGCGCTCTTTTGGGGGGCTATGTTGTTTTGTTTTTCCCGCTTCGGAGTTTTGAGTTACCGCATAAGCCTTTTTAGCCTGAGTATATTTTTGGTGCTGGGTTTTGTGTATCTTCTGCGCCTTGTTAAGGCGTTACCTGTTAAGGCTTGATTTTAAGGATTGCTATGAAGGTGACACCGGAAAGATTGAAACCTAAGCATTGGGTGACTTCTGAAAAGGCTCAACACCACGCGCAGATTTTGTCAAACCGTATTCGCGCTCGTTTCCGCCATTTATCGCGGCGTTTCCGGCGTCAGGATATTGATTGTTTCCGCCTCTATGATTGGGATATTCCTGAGGTTCGCGCCGTGGTTGACTGGTATGCCGGCCATATCGTGATAGCAGAATACGAGCGTTTGCAGACCGGACAGGAATGGCTTCCCAAAATGGCAGCGGCTGTAGCAGAAGCTTTGAGTGTTCCTTTGGATCGGGTGCACCTGAAGCGCCGCCGCACCAAGCCCGAAGAGGGAGCTCGTTACCGTAAGATGGCTTCCCTGGGAGAGCGTTTTGAAGTGCGAGAACGGAATTTACGTTTCTGGGTTAACCTTGATGATTTTCTGGATACAGGTTTGTATTCTGACCATCGCGATACCAGGCGTATCATTGCCCAATGCGCCGCGGGTAAGGATTTCCTCAATCTGTACGCGTATACGGGCGCGTTCACCGTTGCCGCGGCAGCCGCAGGCGCTAAAACGACAGTCAGCGTAGACCGTTCAGCCACCTATCTTGGGTGGATACAGGATAATTTGGAGTTAAATAAACTGTGGGGGCGGCAGCATTCCCTTATACAATCTGATGTCGACGCCTATCTGGAAGAGGCGTATCGTGAAGGCAGGCGTTTTACGCTGGCATTCGTTGACCCTCCATCATTCTTTCAAGACCGCGATAAAGGGATTTCTTTTGACATTAACCGCGATCATCATGGGCTCATACAAAAGGCCTTAAAAGTCATGGTTCCGGGTTCTTTAGTATTTTTTTCGACAAATCATCAGCGTTTTAAACCGCATCTTGAAGGCCTTTCTGTTTGTAATGTTGTAGAGCTGACGCCAAAAACTATCCCCGAAGACTATCGTAATAGAGGTATTCATCGATGCTGGCAAATGACCGCGATATAACGTACCTTTGGCAATGGTATGAGGTGGAAACAACTATATCCTTTGATGAATGAGGCGAAGGATTTATTACGAAGTAGTATATTTTTAAGTATTCCATTCTTATTTTTTCTGGGAGCCTGCAACGTGAATACAAAAGAAAATAAAACAGAGCCGAAAAACATCGTTACTAATCGCCTTATCAAGGAAAAGAGCCCGTATCTTTTGCAGCATGCCCATAATCCGGTTGACTGGTATCCTTGGGGTGATGAAGCATTCCAAAAGGCGCAAAAAGAAGATAAGCCGCTGTTTGTTTCTATAGGCTATTCCACCTGCCATTGGTGCCATGTGATGGAGGAAGAGGCATTTTCCAGTGAGGAAATCGCTGGCCTACTCAATGCCTATTTTGTCCCTATCAAGGTTGACCGTGAAGAAAGGCCGGATTTAGACGAAATCTATATGCAGGCGGTAATGGCTTTGACCGGCTCCGGCGGTTGGCCGTTAAACGTTTTTCTAACACCTGAGAAAAAGCCTTTTTACGGCGGCACCTACTTTCCTGTAGAGGACAGCTGGGGCAGGCCCGGTTTTAAAACATTGCTTTTATCAATTATCAAGAATTGGAAGAGCCGCAGGGATAAGCTCGTTGATACCGCGCAGGAGCTCACCCAGGCTCTTACTAAGCAAAAAGAAACTAAAGAAGGGTTTTCTCTTACCGAAGAGATATTCAAAAGCGCCTATGAAGATTTTAGCGCGAACTTTGATGAGCGCTACGGCGGCTTTAGCGATGCCCCAAAGTTTCCTTCCGGGCATTCGCTCTCTTTTCTTTTACGTTATTGGAAGCGCTCCAAAGAGCCAAAGGCGCTTGAGATGGTTGAGAAAACATTGAGCGCGATGGCGCAAGGCGGGATGTATGACCAGCTTGGCGGAGGGTTTCACCGCTATTCGACGGACAGGCAGTGGCGTATTCCTCATTTTGAGAAGATGCTCTATGACCAGGCGATACTTGCCAAGGCATATATAGAGGCGTATCAGGTAACGGGAAAACAAGAGCATGCCCAGACGGCCAAAGGCATTTTTGAATATGTCCTGCGTGATGTGTTTTCTTTGGAAGGAGGTTTTTATTCCGCGGAAGACGCCGACTCGATCGAAGCAGAGAGTAAGAGAAAAACCGAAGGCGCATTCTATCTCTGGACAAAAGATGAGCTTACTCGCATTTTGGACAAGCCGTTCTTAGATGTAATATGCTTTTATTTTGGCATTGAGGATAGCGGTAACGCGTTGTCTGATCCGCAGGGAGAATTTAAAAATAAAAATGTCTTTTATATCGCGCATACGATAGAAGAAACTGCTGCTCAATTTGGAAAATCCCCTCAAGAAATAAAGAAAACAATAAATGAAGCAAAAAATAAGCTTTTTGCTCTCCGTAACAAAAGGCCGCGCCCTCATCGCGATGATAAAATCCTGACAGATTGGAACGGCCTGATGATTTCAGCTTTTTCCATCGGCGCGCGCGTGTTAAATGAGCCGGCGTATCTTGTGCAGGCAGAGAAAGCCGCCCAATTCATTTTAAAGAATTTGCAGGATAAAAACGGCAGGCTTTTGCACCGCTATCGCGACGGGGAAGCCGCGATTAAAGGAATGCTTGATGATTATGCCTTTTTTATCCAAGGGCTGCTTGATTTATATGAGGCAGGTTTTAAGCCGGAATACCTTGCGCACGCCAAACGGTTTACCCAGGAGATGCTTGAGCTTTTCTGGGATACGCAAGACGGAGGGTTTTTTTCAACAGCCTCTGATGCAGAAAGGCTTTTCATCCGGCATAAGACAGCCTATGACGGGGCAATGCCGTCAGGTAATTCCATTGCGGGTTTGGATTTGTTGCGGTTAGCGCGTTTTTTTATGGATAAAGAATTAGACAAAAAAGCGGAAGCCTTTTTTAAGGCGTTTTCAGCCGAAATTTCCCGCTCTCCTACAGCCTGCGCGCAAACCCTAAGCGCTTTGGATTTCGCCTTTGGCCCCTCAAAAGAGATTGTTATTGCCGGAGATGGTGAATCTGAAGGCACGCAGCAGATGATAAAGGCCGTGTATCAGCGCTTTATGCCGAATAAAATACTTGTATTTCACCCCGCGGATAAAAGAGAAGCAACCAAAATTATTAAGCTTATACCATTTTTAGAAAACCAAATCCCTTTAGAACACAAGGCAACGGCATACGTCTGTGAAAAGTATACCTGCAAATTGCCCGTTACCGACCTAGAAAAACTAAAGGCAGAATTGGAAAAATAGAATAAAGGGGTCAGACCCAGACATTAGACATTGATAAGGAAAATGGGGCCAGAGTGAGTTTATGATGCGGGAAAGGGAATTTTTATTGAGCAAAAGATGGCCAAGTTTAAGTACAGAATTCTGTTGATAAGTCATCCATTTTCGGCGAAAGAAAACCAGGAAAAATGAGGCCAGAGTGAATTCAGGATTGCAGAATCGCGAGGGGAATAGAGATGGCCTGACTCCTAAAGTTTTATGTTTCGCCGGAGTACTTCCAAGAGCTGAATTATTGCGAGAAAATTGTATTGACAGCCACTTCCAAACTTGCTATCATGCTCCATGAAAGGAGCATGAGTTTAATTTATTGAGCAATGGTTAATTCATATCTTATTTCTACTAATCATCAGAAAGTCTTAAGCTTCTTTGTCCTGCATCCGGGCGCGTCTTTTTATGAGAGAGAGATTGCGCGGAAGGCAGGCTTAAGCCCAAGTTCAACCCACCATGTTTTGGTGCGCCTCTATCGGGCGGGCGTGATTAACCGAAAACAAAATGGCCGGATGTATTTCTACTCTATTGATAAGACTAATCCTTATCTTAAAGAGTTTAAGGTTCTTGTTAATCTACTTTTAATTGAGCCTCTGATAGAAAAGCTGAAAGGATTAAGCCATAAAATAGTCCTCTTTGGCAGTTGGGCTCAAGGGAATGATAATGAGGATAGTGATATTGACCTGTTTATCGTTAGTTCTGAAAAAGAAAAGACACTGTCTGTAATCAATAAATTTTCTTACTCTGCAGAACTCTATAATCGCAAAGTGCAGCCGATTATTAAGGCTCCGGAAGAGCTTTTTAAAAAAGGTAAAGAAGAAAGAGTGTTCCTTGAGCAAGTGGAAAAGGGGAAAATCCTTTGGGAGAGGGAGACTAATGAGTATATCCTTTAAAGATTGTTTAGAGAAGAAGAGGATTTTCCGTTTTGAACCAGCAAAACAATTGGTCGATTTTGAAATCAAAGACGCGGAGAGCGATTTATGCTCCGCCCAGGAAGAATTCTCGGAATCCGGTTTTAAATGGGCCACTATCAAAGGTTATTATTCTATGTTTCATTCCGCGCGGGCGTTACTTTATTCTCGTGGATATCGTGAAAAAGGTCATTATTGTCTTTACCTCACGCTAAAGGAATTTTTTGTCCAAGAGAAGAAATTAGATCCTAAGTTAGCCGAAGATTTTAATAATTCTATGATTCTTCGGGAAGATGCCGATTATCGGAGACAGTTTTCTCAGGAAGGAGCTCAGGCGGTTATTGAAAGCGCGAAGAGATTCCTCAAGGCCGCGAAACAGATACTTCTGAAAAAGGGTAGAAAATAATACGCCCGCAAATATTTACCCAGCCTCTTTAGGTACAGGCATAAAATTGCTATTATGATAGCTGGAATACGCCACATATGATAAAACGCATACTCAAGGATAGTATTTTAAAACACGCTTTCCGGTAAAAAGAGGCAAGTCTTAAGCACAGAATTTTGTTGACACATCATCCATTTTCAGCGAAAGAAAATTGGGTCAGAGTATATTTAAGATGGCAGAATCGTAAGGGCAACGGAGAGAATGTTTTAAAAATAGACCTGGCCCCTAAAAGAAAAGAAGTTTGCAGCGAGAGATAGATGAGGTAATGCCTACTGTCAGTGTCCGGCCATTTATTTTTTCTCGCGTACGAGGTTTATGGAATCTTCAAGGTAAAAAATGCTAGAAAGAGATATAGAAAATTTATTGGAAAAGCATCCTGAAGAATTTCTGCCTCACAAAAATCTCATTTTGGTTGGTAGACAAATGCAACTTGGGGGATATCGCGCTGATCTTGTGTTTCAAGATGGACCTAGAGCAAAATTAATAATGGAGATTAAGCGGGGACTTCTCATGCGAGAAGCCATAGGTCAGATAGGCGCATATTATGGCTTGCTCAGGCAGGATAGCCCCTCAGAAGAGATTCGCTTAATGCTCGTTGCTAACATAATTCCAAAAGAACTTGCTATATTTATGGAAGAAAAGATGGGAGTTCAGTCTTTAGAAATATCCATATCTCAAATCAATAAAATTGCGGAGAAATACCATTATAAGTTTGAAGACGAAGCTACTCCTGAACAAAAATTGGTAACAAGGAAAGTTATAAAAGAATTTGATATATTGTCTCGCCGTTGTCATATATGGATATTTCAGGCTAATCCGCAGCGATTTGACATTCTTAATGCACTTGCTGATGAAAAGCTAAATAAAGATGTCTGGCTTGTTAATCAACATAAGAATGAAATCAAGAAAGGCGATATTGGCCTTATATGGATGTCAGGTGAAGAAGCAGGTATCTATGCCGTAATAGACATTACCTCTGATCCAGAATTTCTCATAGATTCTCTCGATTCGTCTAAATACTGGATAAGCGATGAAGATAAGCAACAGCGAAAATTGCGGGTTAATTATAAGTATAAAATTAAATTTCCTGAAGGACCTATTTATAAACAGGAACTGAAAAAGATCCCAGAACTATCTCGTTTATCGATATTCAATTTCTCTCGAGGTACAAACTTTCCGGTTACAGATGAAGAATGGAAGATAATAGCAGTTCTTATTGAGAAGAAATTTAGTTAAATAAAGGCGAAAATAATCGGTGGATGTGTGAAAGTGTTAAAGGGGAGAAATGTAAGAAGATTTGGCAAAATGATAAATATGGATACGTCATAAAGGAAAACATGGGAGGATATGAGGATGCCTAAAACCGTTATTCATATTCGGGGGGACACAATACTTAATTCACTGCCAGGCAGTCAAACCTGCCTGCCGGTAGGCAGGGAATACGAACGCCAAATTGACCAGATGTATATGAGTTATACGGTTTAGCCTAAGAAAAATATGACCGATATTATTAAACAAGGCATTATCGAAAAAAAGATATTTTTGATTAGAGGTTTGAATGTAATGTTAGATAAAGGCCTCGCTGAACTTTATGGGGTAGAAACAAAATATTTAACTCGTCAGGTCCGCAGAAATATCGAAAGGTTTCCTGAAGATTTTATGTTTCAATTAACCAGAGAAGAATTCTTGAGGTGCCAAATTGTCACCTCAAGTTTGAGGTCACAAATTGTGGCCTCAAGTTGGGGTGGTCGCCGTTATTTACCTTATGTCTTCACAGAGCAAGGAGTTGCCATGCTCTCCAGTGTTCTTAATAATAAAAGGGCGATACAAGTAAATATCGGCATAATGCGGGTATTTGTTAATATAAGAAAATTAATTTCTACAAATAAAGGAATACTTAACAAATTGAATCAATTGGAAGATACGGTTCAATCGCACGATAAGAAAATAAGAACTATTTTTGAGGTTATCCATAAACCATTAGATGCCAAATTGCTGTCTCCGGGTAAACCGTTTTCAAACAAGAAAGCAATCAGGGATATTATTAGTTCTTGCGAAAAGTATATTTACTGGGTAGATAAATATTTCTCAAGAGCGGGGTTAGATTGGTTATCAGAGTCGCTCAGTGCCAGTAAAGTAAAAGGCATAAAAATCCTGATGTCGTCAGAAAAGGCGGATGAGAAATTCGTATCCTTATATAAAGATTTAAAGGAAGAACTCAAAAGCGATGGCATAAAGTGTGAATTGCGGGTTATAATAGATAATAAATTGAGGGCTGATATTCATGATAGATGGATTATTTCAGAAAATCTTTGCTATAACATGCCCTCAACTGATACTGTCGCGCGAGGGCAATATAGTGAAGTAAAAAGAACGGCAAATTTTCCGCCATTTGCTGAATGGTGGGAGAAAAGCAGGGATATTTAGAAAGTTGGCAATAATAAAATCGAGTAGAGATCGGAATACGAACGCCAAATTGACCAGATGGTATATGAGTAGGGGCAGACCTGCGTGTCTGCCCGAACGATAATCAGGGCGAACACATAGTCCGCTCCTACATAAAGATGGATGATCCCGATTTTCTAGACTTTATGACGGAAGGCGGCGATGAGGTAAGGATTGAATAAAGTACGAATGCGGTTAAATAGGCAATGGGTCAGTAAATAGTGGAAACTCGCAATTTTTCCCCCTCGCCTAACCTCTCCCACGAGGGGAGAGGGAAGAGCGGGAAAATATTTCCCCCGTTCACCGACCGGTTACACTATAGTAGATATTTTAGGTAAATTTTTGGTATAGATGCGTAGTAAAGGAAAACAGAGGAGGACATAAGGATGGCTCAAACGACAATTGAAAATCTTAGGGATTTTGGACAGAGTATTTGGCTGGATAATATAAGCTGTTCTTTGATTGCAAGCGGAAAACTCAAAGCGCTGCTCGCGCAGGGATTGAGCGGAGTTACTTCTAATCCTACCATATTTGATAAGGCAATCAGCCAAAGTAAGGATTATGACGAAACGATTGCCCAACTGCATAGGAAAGGGAAATCGGTTTTTGAGGTGTATGATGACCTTACTATAAGCGATGTGCAAGCGGCAACTGATATATTCCGGCCGCTTTATGAGAAAACCAACAAATTAGACGGGTATGTAAGCTTAGAGATAAATCCTAAATTAGCCCGGCAGACTCAAGATACTGTGGAGGAAGGAAAAAGACTGTGGAAAAAGGTAAACCGTCCTAATCTGATGCTTAAGGTCCCGGCTACAGAGGAAGGCTTTGGCGCGATTGAAGCATTGTTAGCGCAAGGCATGAACGTCAATGCCACGCTCATATTTTCCTTAGAGCAGTATATCAAGACCGCGCAGGCATTCTTAAAAGGCATGCGGCGCCTGGCTGATAAAGGCGCAAGATTAAGTGATACACATTCGGTAGCCAGTGTCTTTGTGAGCAGGACAGATACCGCAATTGATGCTAGCATAGAGCAACTTATAAAGAATGCGCCAAATCAGGAGGAAGCTGTACGTTTACAATCGTTAAGAGGCAAGGCGGCAGTGAGTAACTGCGGGCTTATTTATGGTAAGTTTTTAGAGATTTATCAATCGCCTGAATGGAAGCAGCTTGAGGATAAGGGCGCATCGCTACAGCGTATCGTCTGGGCCTCAACCTCAAGCAAGAATCCGCGCTATAGCGATATAAAATACGTGAGTGAATTGATTTCCCAAAATACGGTGAATACTGTTCCCGATACTACCCTTGAGGCATTTCTGGATCATGGAATAGTGAAAGAGGCATTGACTAAGAATATAACGCCTGCCGCGGAGGTTATCAGGGAATTAAAGGCGCTCACAATTGATATCAATGAGGTATGCGCGAAGCTGCTTAATGACGGGGTTATCGCCTTTGAAAAATCTTTTGATTCTTTACTTGCTTCCATAGAAGAAAAAGCAAAAGCCCAAAGCGCGATGGCGGTGTAAAATACGCCGTAGTCAAGGATGAGCAATGCCAGGCATAGACAACTCGCATACATTAAATATCCCTTGCGTAAGCGCTCGTAAATTTCTGCGAAATTTACTTCGCACGCTTCGGGATCAATTCGCACATTGACTTATGTTCGTCCTGCGGACTCCATAAGTCAAGTGCTCATTGAGGAGGGTGAAAATATGAAAAAGCTATTACACATCATTGCCACGCCGAGAGGGGATGATTCGCGGACGCTTAAGGTCAGCCAGGCATTTTTAGAAGCTTTGAGCAAAAAAAATCCCGATTGTAAGATTGACGAATTAAACGTTGCGACTGATACTCTTCCCAGTCTTACCTTAAAGATGATTGATGGCAAGTATGTCTTATTGGGAGGAAAAGAGCTTAACGAGAAGCAGAAAGAGGCTTGGAATCCCATAGAGCGCCATATCGAGCGGTTCCTTTCCGCGGATGGGTATTTAATCAGCACGCCGATGTGGAATTTCGGTATCCCATATCCTTTGAAACAGTACATTGACTTGATTATTCAGCCAAAATACCTTTTCCGTTACACCGAGAAAGGGGTTGAGGGCTTGGTGAAGAACCGAAAGATGACAGTGATTACCAGCCGCGGCGGCGATTACAGCCCGGAAAGCCCATTCCGCGCTTATGATTTCGAGGAGCCGTACCTGCGCGCTATTTTTGGATTTGTGGGAATAACCGATATCACCTTTATTAATGCCCAACCGATGGACGCGATGGGGCCGGAGATACAAAATGAGAAGATTGAAGAAGCGAAGGGGCTGGCAAGAAAAACCGCAGATACTTTATGAAGAACACTATGTACTTATCCTTTAGGTATTAAGAGCCAGAAAAGAGCAGGGAGATGTGAAGGCAGGAAAGAGGGTTTTTAAGTTAGAATAGCGTTGAAGCGTATCTTAGAGATGATATAATAGCTGCTATGGATGAGGCGAAGGAGGCGAAGATAAAGCAGAAAGCGGATAAGGCAATGAGAAGCATTGGATATGTTTTAATATGTAAAGCCGGGGAATTAAATCTCCGGCTTTTTAGTTTGGCGGGCAGTCTGAAGATTATGGAGCGCGAAGCCTTTCTTTTTTCAAGTTTGCAAAACTCAGGCGTTATATTCTGGAATGAGGGTAAAGTCAGGCAAATCGGGGTTAATGTGCAACAAAAAATATGAATAAACTAATCATTTTGATCATTGCAGTTATAATCATTGCTGTGGGTAGTGGTTCATTTTCGGTTTTTCAAAAGCCTGCTTTCCCTGAACCAAACTTTTCAGCCGAAGAGATTCCTTTTGGTTTAAGTAATCCTTATGATCAAAAAGATACGGAAGCAGGAAACGCGTTGCCTGCAATTTTAAAAGATCTTGGTTTGAGTAAAGACGCCAACGGAGCCGGATTCGTCGTTGATATAATAGGCAGGAAACAAGCCGAAGTGAAATGCGGTAAATTTACTTGCCAGCAGTATGATTTTTCACAGGCAAAAGAATTAATTGATTTAGTGGTGGGGCAAGGAAAGACACACGTATGGATTGTCATTGGGCCTCCTTCAAACTATAAATTTATCGACGGAAAAGAAAGGAAAGATAAAAAGACCTATCTGCCGGACGGTTCAGTTTCCCGGCAAGCATATAAGGATTACCTAACAGCTTTAGTTAATTTTGTGAATTCATACGGGAGGAAAGTGTCGGTCAATCCTGATTGGTATGTAGTCCGCTGGAACCTTTATAATGAAGTTAATGCTGAATACAAGGATACCTTTGATAAAGATAGTGACAAGGCAGCCACAGCGTATGTTAATTTCGTAATTGATTCGGCAGAAATATTGAGAAACCTATCTTCGCAGTCAAAGATAGTTCTGGCTGGAGCCGGCTCCTTTACTGACCTTGAAGGCAAGCATGGCGAATTTTACCGGCTTGTATTTTCAAAGCTTAAACAATCTAAGCTTGCCTACGAGCCGTTTGATTACTGGGAATCGCACTGGTTCGGGGAATTTAATAATTACGCGAAAAATGAGGCTGGTTATGAAGCAAAAGACTTTATTAATTTTTTGAAAAATAACGGCTATGGCGATAAAGAATTCCTGATAAGAGCAGGCGCAACTTATTCAGGAAAAGACATCCAAGAAAGAAAACATTTGATGGATAATTACCAAAGCGAACAGCAGCAAGCAGAATTTTTGGCTAAAAGATTTATTTATAATCTTGCCAACAACACCCAAAAAATCCCTTGGTCAACTGTTTATGAACATAGGAAATACCAAGGCGAGTTCAATGTACATTTTAATTATATAGGGCTTATTTATAATGGTATTCCTGACGGGAAATCAAGAAAGCAGAAATGCAGCGAAGGATGGTTGCCCTGCCCAGATCCGGGGAAGGGCATAAAAAAGCTTTCCTATTACGCATTCAAAAAACTCATTGAAATTTTGAAAGGAAGCGATTGGAGTAATATTAGAGCGATTAAAACAGAAGTTGATAATGTTTATTTATATAAATTCATTAAGAATGGCAACCCAACCTATGTAGCATGGTGGGATTATTGGAAGGAAGAGCAGGATTCGAAAACTATTATTTTAGATATAGGCGACTTTAAATCAGTTAAGATAACCGAAGCAATTCCAAATACAGAATCTGGAGCAGATTTGGATGAGAATGATTATCCAAGTTTCTTTAAAATAGAATCAAAAGCAATAGCTAATGGAAAAGTTATAGTAGTATTAAAGAAAATTCCTGTATTCGTGGAGGGAAAATGAGAAAAATCCGTCCAGGGTTCGGAACTCTGCAGATTTGCTTCGCCTTCGGCAACTTCTTTTATTCGTAAACCGTTATACACAGTGATTTTTTAGAGCGGAAAAGAGCTTACCGAACAACTTAAAGAGGCCTGGAACCCCATAGAGCGCCATATCGAGCGTTTCCTTTCCGCGGATAGGTATTTCATCAGCACGCCGATGTGGAATTTCGGTATCCCGTATCCTTTAAGAATTAAGGTAACGGAGCACTAGAGGAGCTGGCTGTTAAACTATGCAATCTGATATTCTCATCATCTTTATCCGCTATCCTCAGGCAGGCTTGGTTAAGACAAGATTGGCAAAGCATATCGGCGCGGATAAGGCCGCGCGTCTCTACCGTTTGTTTGTTGAGGCGCTGCTTTTAAGGACAGATGATACAAATTACCAGAGGATAATCTTCTATACGCCAGCTGACAAGAAAAAAGAAATCACGCGTTGGCTGGGCAGCGGCCTTACTCTCCAGTTGCAAAAAGGAAATAATCTGGGAGAAAGGTTAGCCCATGCATTTGAATTTGCTTTTAAGCATGGGGCAGGGCATGTGATTGCGATTGGCTCAGATAGCCCTTTGCTCGATAAACGAACAGTACGCGATGCGTTCGTAAAATTAAAAAGGGCTACGTGCGTCCTCGGCCCTGCCTTTGACGGCGGCTATTATCTTATCGGGCTATCTTCTTTTTCCGGGAAGATATTTAAAGGAATACGCTGGGGAACAAAAAATGTTTTGCGTCAAACTATAGACAGATTAAAAAAGTCAAAAATAAGCTGTAGGTTTTTAAGGGCTTCATTTGATGTGGATACGCGTGACGATTTACTGTTATTGATGAAAACGCCGCGGGCCGCGAATAAAATAAATGTGTTGGGTTTAGCGCCGATTTTTGATATACTGAATCACTGTATACCCAAGTAAAAAAGTAAGGCCAGCACAAGGAGGAGCCATGAAGGATGAAATGGATATTTTGCGAGAGGTAGGAAGCATTGCCGCGGCACATGGGGGGATGGCTCTCTCGGAGATTCTGGGAAAGAAAATAACGCTTCTTATGCCGTCTATTGATATGGTCTCTTGTAACAATATTTCCAAGAAACTAGGGGCGAAAGAGACGGGGATTACGGTTGTTTGTAGAATTTTTACGGGATTAAAAGGCGAGTCTGCCTTTATCTTGGATGAACGGAATGCCTTTAAGTTGCTGGGGTTATCGCCGTCAGTAAGCGACGTTGATAAAAAGTCAGAATTAATTACTGAGATGGGGATGTCTACGATCAAGGAAATCGGCAGTATCGTCATTAACGCGTATCTAAGCGCTATAAGCGTAATCTTGAAAAGGGTAATCCTGTCGCTTCCCCCAACACTTATTTCCGGAACGATTAGTGAGATCATTAACATTATTATTGCTTCTTCCGGGGTTGATGATTATGCCTTGCTTATTGAAGCGGTATTTGAAGAGCCGGAGCAAAAAATAAAAGGCAGTTTTTATCTGTTGTTATCCCAGAAGGCGGCCGCGGATATTAGGGCGGCCTGTGAACAGATGCTTGAAGACCTCAAGAAGCAATAATGTGCCCGCATTTGTCTAGGGTAATGAGTGTCTTTAAAGGAGGAGATTCGCATGCATGATGAATTAGATATTATTAGGGAAGTAGGAAGCATCGCGGCTTCGCACGGTAGTATCGCGCTTTCTGAGATTTTGGGTAAGAAAATTTATCTTACCATTCCCTCGGTTGATATGGTTTCCTGCGAGGGGGTTTCTAACAAAATAGATTTAGATCGGATGGGCATCGCGGTTATATGCAGGATAACTACAGGGATACAGGGCCAGGCGGTATTTATCTTAGATGAAAAGAATGCCTTTAAGCTGATTAACGTATCGGCCAGGATTGCCGAAGAAGACAAGAGGTCATCGGTGATGACCGAACTGGGGTTATCGACTATTAAAGAGATAGGTAATATTGTTATCAGTTCATACCTCAATGCCATCGGAATGATTGTTAAGAGAGTGGTATTATCGCTTCCTCCCACGCTTATTTCAGGGACCCTTGATGAAATTATCAATATAATCCTTTCTTCTTCAGCTTCTGGTGATAGCGCTCTGCTTGTTGAGGCGATGTTTGAGGAAACCGACGAAAAAATGAAAGGCGGTTTTTATCTTGTGCTTTCTCAAAAAGCCGCGACCGATATCCGCGAGGCCTGCAAACAAATGCTCAGAGATTTAGAGCAAAAGTAAGGCAGCCCCTGCTACAGGCGGCCGCTTTTAAAGAAACCAAGGAAGGTTTTATCCTACAGTGCCCTTATCTCTAGTAACCGCAAACTACGGTAAATCTTTAAAGAGAGGAAGATGTTTTTTTTCTCTTGACATAGGGTAGGGGGGTATTGTATACTCTCTTATAGAAATGAGAAGTTGGAAGTTATAAATGAGAAATTAAAAAAGTAAGGCTATGGCTAAAAAAACCACGCATATAGAACAAATCGCTTTCTTGAAAAAGATTGAAGGGCAGGTGCGCGGAGTGCAGAAGATGATTGAAGATGGCCGCTACTGCGTGGATATCATTACTCAGGTGCATTCGGCAATCGGGGCGCTGTACCGGGTTGAGGACCAGATATTTAAGAAGCATTTGGATACCTGCGTGGCGAATGCCCTGAAGGGAAGGTCCGATAAGGAAAAACAGGAAAAAATTGATGAGATTATGGAGCTTATCGCGCGGTTTAGAAAAACGGCTTGAGGCAAGAAATGAGAAGTGAGAAATGAGAAATTGGAAAATAAGGTTTAAAAAGATTATTTTTGTGTTGATGGTAGTGATGGTATCCCTGCCTAATAGTGGCGTTTGGGCCGAGCAGGACTTTTTATCGCTTGAGGGATTAATAAAAGAAGCGCAAAACAATAATCCCGAAATACTGGCGGCCAAGAAGCGATGGGAATCAAGTAAGGCGCGCGTTCCCCAGGCAAAGGCATGGGAGGACCCTAAAGTAGGCATTACCTTAGAGAAGATACCCAAGGGAACCCTTGCCTTAGGCAAGACAATGGCTGAAGACAGGATGCTTTCGGTATCGCAGGCGTTTCCTTTGTCCGGGAGGCTTTCCCTGAAAGGAAAAATTGCGGTGGTTGAATCTCAAATAACCGCCGCTGAATATAAGGATATGGAGCTTGAGGTTCTTAACGAGGTGAAGAAGGCTTATTATAACCTGTTTCTGAATTATAAGGAGAGAGAGTTAAAGGAAGAAAGTGTAAAATTGCTTGAGAATTCTGCTAAGGTCGCGGAAGCTAAGTATGGCCTGGGTAAGCTTGAGCAGGGAGATGTCCTAAAGCTGCATTTAGAAATAGCCCGTTTGAATAATGAGATAGCCAATCTTAAAGAAGAAAGAAAGGCGCAAGAAACGAAGTTAAATACCCTGTTAAATAGGCTTCCTCATGTGCCTTTGGGGATAGCTATTGTGGAAGAAGACACTTCATTTACTACGGATATTGAAGCCCTTTATCAATCAGCCCTTACTAACCAGCCGGAATTACAGGCCTTTTCCTATGCGATAGAAAAAAATACCTATGCTAAATCTTTGGCTAAGAGGAGCGTTTTCCCGGATGTAATGGCTGAGATAGGTTTAAGAGGGATAACCTCCGGGGGGATAGGGCCGTGGGATTTGGCTATGGCAGTGAGTGTGCCTTTTTGGTTTTGGACTAAGCAGCGCTATGAAATAAAAGAGGCAGTGGCTAATGTAGAAGAGGCGCAGGCGGTTTATGAAGCAATGCGTAATAAGATGTATTCCGAAGTGAGGGATTTAGCCAGTAAGGTAGAGATTGCAAAAAACAAAATACATTTATATAAGGCAAATCTTCTTCCTATATTAGAGAGCTCAATTTCTTCTTCTTTGGCGGCTTTAGGGGCCGGAAAATACGATTTTATGATGCTGATAGATAGCGAAAGGATGTATATAGATGCTAAGCTGGATTATTACCGGGAGCTTGTGGAATACAACCTGAATTTGTCTGAATTAGAAAAAGAAGTCGGGTTATCTTTGAGGCATAAAGGAGAGGGGATAATGCCAGCCATAAACAAATAGTATGCGAGTTGTCTATGCCTGGCATTAACATAGGAGATGAAGATAATGGTTTCAAAAAGTAAGCAATTATTCACTATAGCAAGTATGTTTTTTCTCTTTTTTCTATCCGTTATACCTTATACGCTGCAGGCTGTATTTGCCCAACATGAAGGCCATCAGATGCAAGAAAAATCTCAAGCGCCGCCAGCAAAAAAAACCTCCGCGAAGCCTCTTTATTACTGCCCCATGCATCCTTCTTATACTTCAGATAGGCCCGGGGATTGCCCTATTTGTAATATGAAACTTGTTCTTAAAGAGGAAGCTAAGGAAGATTTAAAGACGGATTCTCCTTTGATAACCAAACGTGAAATAACCCCGGCGAAAGAGAAAAATTTACAGGAAGTTTGTGTTGAGCACAGCTGTACCATGGAAGGCTGTCCGATGCATGTGCGGGTAAATATAAAACCGGGGGAAAGGCTGATGTGCCCGGTTTGCGGTGAAGTAATTTCTACTGCAAGCGGCAAGGTGGTAGAAATAGGAAAAGCTCCCTTAAAAACAGCCCGGCAGGTAATGATAACTGCTAAAAAACAGCAATTAATCGGGGTCAAGACCGAAGAAGTCAAAAGAATGCCTTTGTCTAAAACTATCCGGGCAGCAGGCAAGATAGCCTATGACCCGGAATTGGCAATAGCTCAGGAAGAATTTATCCAGGCGATTAAAAATGAGGATAACCTGAAAGATTCATCACTCATAGAAAGGGCCAAGAGCCTTACTGAAGCATCGCGGCGTAAGCTTAAACTTTTAGGGATGAGTGAGGCGCAGATAGCTATGCTTAAAGAGAAGAAGAGCGCTCAAACCAGCCTAACCTTGCCGGAGGCGGGAGAAAGCGTCTGGGCATATGTGTCTATTTATGAATATGAGATTGGGCTGATTAAGACAGGCCTGTTGGTTGAGATTGAGGCTATTGCTTATCCTGGTGAGGTATTTAAGGCAGAGGTGTCCGCGATAAGCCCGGTTTTGGATGCCGCAAGCCGCACCAATCAGGTAAGGGTGGAGATTAAAGAATCGGCGGGGAAACTTAAGCCGGAGATGTTTGTTAATGCCAGTATAAAGGTGGACTTAGGTAGTAAAATAGCGGTTAGGGATTCCTCTGTCTTGGATACCGGTTTAAGGAAAATTGTGTATCTGTCTTTAGAGGATGATACTTTGGAGGCTAGAGAAGTGCGCCTGGGACAGAAGGTAGAGGATTATTACGAGGTTGTCGATGGGTTAGAAGAAGGGGATGTGGTGGTAACCAGCGGTAACTTCTTGATTGATTCGGAAAGTAAGTTAAAGTCGGCATTAGAAGATGTGGACCATAAACATTAATTTATTATGGAAAATTTCTTCAGATAAGGCATGGATGCCAAGGTTGTATTTTCGCAGGGACGTTCGGCTTGCTCCTGCGGCAAGCCTCACTCGGCGTAAATTTTTGCACGCCTCGCTTACCGCTCGGCGGCCAAGCTGCAAAAATTTCCGTACGCCCTGCTCAAACACAACCTTGGCATCCACGCTATGTTATAAATAAATCATGAGAACCTTTATTGAAAAGATTATAGAATTTTGCGCCAGGAATAAGTTTATTGTTTTTATCCTGGTTATAGCGGCAGTCCTGGCTGGGGCTTTGGCTTTAAAGAGTTTGCCTTTGGATGCCCTCCCTGACCTTTCGGATACGCAGGTCATCATTTATTCCCGCTGGGACCGCTCTCCGGATATCCTGGAGGACCAGGTAACCTATCCTATAGTAACTGCCTTATTGGGCGCGCCTAAGGTTAAGGCCATTCGGGGATTCTCGGATTTCGGCTATTCTTATGTGTATGTCATTTTCCAGGACGGGACTGACATCTATTGGGCAAGGAGCAGGGTCTTAGAGTATCTTTCTAAAATCACCTCTCGTCTTCCCGATGGTGTGCGCACGGAATTGGGGCCGGATGCTACCGGTGTGGGATGGGTTTTTCAATACGCTTTGGTGGATGAAACCGGCCAGAACTCTTTAGCTGACCTGCGCACCTTTCAGGATTGGTATTTGCGTTATTACCTGCAGAGTGTTCCCGGTGTGGCTGAGGTAGCTACTGTCGGCGGCTTTGTCAGGCAGTATCAAGTCAACATTGACCCTAACAAACTCCTGATTTACAACATCCCTATTACTGAAGTGGCAGAGGCCATCCGTAAGGGCAATAATGATGTGGGCGGCCGGCTATTGGAATTTTCCGGGACTGAGTATATGGTCAGGGGCCGGGGGTATGCTAAATCCGTTAAGGATTTAGAAGAGATTGTGGTAGGAGTGGATGCCAAAAGCGGAACACCTATTTTGATAAAGCATATCGCGAATGTTTCCTTAGGCCCGGATATCCGCCGGGGCGTGGCAGAATTAGACGGCAAAGGAGACTGCGTAGGCGGGATTGTGGTGATGCGCCACGGTGAAAGCGCGTTAGAGGTGATTAAAAGGGTTAAGGAAAAACTAAAAGAAATAGAGCCGTCACTTCCTAAGGGGGTAAAGATAGTTACCGCCTATGACCGCACTGACTTAATCAAGAAATCAATTGACACTATTAGCGAGGTCCTCATTGAAGACTTCCTGATTGTGGCGGTAATGATTATTTTTTTCCTCTTGCATATTCCTTCGGCAATGATGCCGATACTACTTCTTCCGGCCGCGGCATTGATTGCCTTTATTCCGATGCTGGGGATGCGCCTTACCGTAAATATAATGTCAATTATGGGCATAGTGTTGGCTATAGGAGATATGGTGGATGTGGGGGTAGTTTTGGTTGAAAATGTCCATTCAAAGTTATGCGACCTGCGAGAAGGAAAGATCAATGGTGAGCGCGCTCAGGTAATGATTGAGGCGATGAAAGAGGTCGGAGCACCGATATTTTCATCGCTTATGGTTACGGTTATCGGGTTCTTGCCGCTTTTTAGCTTAGTCGGACAGGAAGGCAGGCTCTTTCGGCCTATGGCTGCTACCCAGATATTTTCAGTTTTCTTCGGGGCAGTGCTTTCTATTACTTTAGTCCCGGCTTTAATTATGATATTTCTGCGTAAGACTAAACCCCGGGCATTGGATGAACATTTTGCCTCACGCTTCCTGGCTAAATGCCATAAAAAAGTTCTCGCCTGGGCATTCAGGAGTCGTAAGGTTGTGGTCTTGATATTAATCGCGGTTTTGGCTGTGACTGTTCCGGTTTTTTTAAAATTAGGCTCAGAGTTTATGCCGCCTTTATATGAAGGAAGCATACTATATATGCCGACTACCTTACCGGGTTTATCAGTTACCGAGGCCTCTAAACTGCTTCAGGCCCAGGATAAAATCTTAAAGAGTTTCCCTGAGGTAGAAAGGGTTTTTGGCAAGGCCGGACGTGCCGAAACCTCTACTGACCCTGCCCCTTTTTCAATGATGGAAACTACCGTGATTTTGAAGCCCAGAGAAGAGTGGAGAAAGGTTCCTCTATTCGGAAAATCATTTCCTGCTTTCAAGCGGCCGATGAGCTTTGAAGAGTTGACTGCTGAGATGGATGATCACATGCAGTTTCCCGGCACTACCAATGCCTGGACTATGCCGATTAAGGCCCGGATTGATATGTTGACTACCGGTGTGCGCACACCGGTGGGGATAAAAATCTTCGGTTCGGATTTAAAAGAGATTGAGAAAGTAGGTGAGCATCTTGAGATGGTGTTAAAAGATGTTCCGGGTACGCGTAGTATCTATGCCGAGCGCACCGCGGGAGGGTACTTTGTAGACTTTGATTTAAAGCGCCAGCAGCTGGCTCGTTACGGCTTGAGTATAGAGGAAGCCGAAATGGTGATAATGTCGGCGGTAGGGGGAGAAAATATCACTACTATCATTGAAGGCAGGGAGCGTTATCCGGTGAATCTGCGTTATGCCCGGGAATTGCGCGATGATTTGGATAAGTTAAGGCGGGTTTTAGTTCCCACCAAGAGTGGGGCTCAGGTGCCATTAGAGCAATTAGCGGATATTAAGGTAAGCTTAGGCCCGGCAATGATTAGGAATGAGAACGGGATGCTTTCCGGCTATGTCTATGTGGATATGGCCGGCCGTGACATTGGCAGTTATGTCCGGGATGCCAAAAAGGCGGTGCGGGAAAAGGTGCAATTGCCCGCGGGATATTCGCTTTCATGGAGCGGGCAGTATGAATATATGGAGCGGGTGAAAAAGAGGCTGGGTATTTTTATCCCTGCCACACTTTTGATTATTTTCCTATTATATTATTTTAATTTCAAGTCAGTTGTTTCTACTGTTTTTATTATGCTGGCAATGCCTTTTACCGCAATCGGCGCGGCCTGGAGCATCAGGCTTTTGGGTTTTAATAAATCCATCGCCGTCTATGCCGGGATGATGGAGGTTATTGGCATCGGGGCGGCCTTATGCGCTCTTGTTATTACCTTTATTACCGTTGCGTATGACAAACGCAAAAATGAGGGGAAAATAAAGGCTAAAGAAGATATTTACGCGGCTATTAGCGAAGGTGCCTCTCGTGCCCTTAGGCCGGCAATGATGACCTGCTCCGCGGATATCCTGGGGCTTATGCCGGCAATGTGGGCCAGCGGCATTGGCGGGGAGTTTTTAAAGCGCTATACCGCGCCGATTATCTTCGGGCTGTTTACAGCCCTGATTCTGTCTTTAATTGTGATACCGGTTTTTTATGTGATTTGGAAGGTTGATTTTGCAAAGAGGGACACGGATGGCTAAACAATGGTGGCATCTTACTATTGATGAAGTAGTGCAAACATTAGAAGCGAATTCGTCTCTTGGGTTGGCATCCGATGAGGCGCGTGCAAGGCTTCAGAAATACGGGCCGAACCAGCTGAAAGAGAAAAAGCCGGTAAGCCCTTTTAGTATTTTCTTAAGCCAATTTCAGAATTTTATTGTCTGGATTTTAATTGCCGCGGCCCTGGTTTCCGGATTCCTTAAAGAGTGGGTTGACGCGTCTGCCATTATTGTCATTGTCATCCTTAATGCCATTTTGGGTTTTGTTCAGGAGTACCGGGCGGAAAAATCTATGGCCGCCTTAAAAAAATTATCTTCGCCTACTTCCAAGGTTATCCGTGACGGCCAGCATGGTGTTATCGCTTCACACGAATTGGTTCCGGGAGACCTGATTGCATTGGAGGCTGGTGATAATATCCCGGCAGACAGCCGCATTGTATGGCTTACGGCTAATTTATCGACCCAGGAGGCTAGCCTTACCGGAGAATCTACTCCGGTATTGAAGGCCATCTTACCTTTAGGAAAAAGCCTGCCTGTCAGCCCCGTCGCTGGCGGGGCCGATAGGCAGGAAATACCTTTAGCTGAGCGTGCCAATATGGCCTATATGGGGACTTCAGTTGCCGCGGGTAAGGCAAGGGCGCTGGTCTGTGAAACCGGCATGCAGACAGAATTAGGCAAAATCGCCGGGATGATTCAGGAGGTAAAAGAAGAGGCCACGCCGTTACAGAAGAAGTTAGAGGAATTCGGGAAATGGATAGTATATTTGTGTTTTATCCTTGTGGGTTTGGTTTTTCTTTTAGAGTGGCTGCGCGGCGGAAAACTTATTGATGTATTTCTTATCGCGGTAAGCCTCGCGGTAGCCGCTATCCCTGAAGGCCTGCCGGCAGTAGTAACCATTGCCTTAGCTCTTGGAGTTCAGCGGATGGTCAAGCGCCATGCCCTTATCCGAAAATTGCCTTCAGTTGAAACCTTAGGCTGTGCCACAGTGATTTGTTCGGATAAGACAGGCACCCTTACCAAGAATGAAATGACCGTGCAGGTAGTTTCTGCTGACAACGCTTTATTAAAAGTAACTGGCGTCGGTTATGAGCCAAAGGGAGATTTTTTGTTTAATGAAAAAGCGGTGAATCCGGTTGATTATCCCGGATTACATACGGCGTTACGCTGCGCGGTACTCTGTAACGGCGCGGAATTACAAAAAAATAACGGAGGTTATAAAATTGTCGGTGACCCTACCGAAGGAGCGCTTTTAAGCGCGGCCGCGAAAGCCGGTTTATGGAAAGAAAAGCTGGAAGAACAATTTCTTTTTACGGAAGAAATTCCGTTTGATTCAGAGCGCAAAAAAATGACCATCGTGCGAAAAGATAAAGAAGGGTTAGTCGCGTTTGTTAAAGGAGCGCCGGATATTTTGCTTGGTGATTGTACGGCAATTGAAGAAAAAGGCAGCGCGCGCGCGCTTACTGATGATGATAGAAAAAAAATACTTACGGTAAACAGCGATTTGGCTAACTCCGCGCTGAGGGTCTTGGCAGTGGCCTACAGTAGGCTGGATACGGCCCCGCGGGCTTATGAAGCAACACTTATTGAGCGTGAGCTTACCTTCGCGGGGTTAATTGCCATGATTGATCCTCCCAGAGAAGAAGTGAAAAAGGCGATTGCCGAATGCGCGCGGGCAGGGATAAAAAGCGTGATGATTACCGGTGACCACAAGAATACCGCGGTAGCCATTGCTAAGGAATTGGGATTTTTTAAAGAGGGTTCTTTGGCGCTCACCGGAGAGGAATTGGACCGGCTTAGTGATGAACAGTTTGCTAAAGAGGTAGAGAGGATACCGGTCTACGCCAGGGTTTCTCCAGAACATAAGCTGCGTATTGTCAGGGCCTGGCGCTCAAAAGGAGAAATCGCTGCGATGACCGGTGACGGCGTTAACGATGCCCCGGCGGTTAAGGAGGCGGATATCGGCGTGGCTATGGGTATTACCGGGACCGATGTGACCAAGGAAGTATCGGATATGGTTATTACCGATGATAATTTTGCCTCTATTGTGGCGGCGGTAGAAGAAGGCAGGGGCATCTACGATAACATCAAGAAATTTGTGCACTACCTGTTGTCCTGCAATGCCGGAGAAATACTGGTGATGTTTGTTTCCTCCCTGGTGGGGCTGCCGGTACCGCTTTTGCCTATCCATATCCTTTGGATTAATCTGGTTACCGACGGTTTTCCTGCCTTGGCCTTGGGGGTTGATTCTGTTGACCCGCACATTATGCGGAGGCCTCCCCGAAAAATCAATGAAAAGGTGGTTACTAAGCAGAGGGCATTTTTGATGCTCGCGCAAGGGGCGTTTATTGCCTTTTGCAGTTTGCTGGCGTTTACCTTTGTGCTGTTTATTGAAAAAGAAGGTATTGAACGGGCGCGTACCGCGGCATTTATCGTGTTATCATGCAGCCAGTTATTTCATTCCTATAACTGCCGGAGTATGACGGAATCATTGTTTAAAATAGGGATATTCACCAATAAGAAGCTTATTCTAGCTACAGGCGTATCGTTTTTCCTGCAGATGGCGGTTGTCTATATACCGTTTTTGCAAAAGATATTTAAAACCGAGGCCTTAGGGATATTTGATTGGGTTTTGGTGGTGGGCATTTCATCGTTTCCTCTCTGGGCGATGGAGATCGTAAAGCTTATTAATAGAAAACGGAATTTCTTAAAGGGGCTTTAGTAAATAAAACCAAAGTAATTCCAATGCGGGTTTGGAATTCCAAACCCGCATTGGAATTAAATATATTGGTTACGATTATGATGAGTTTTATGGAAACCAAGGCAACGGCGCTTTTGATCTTTATCAGCGCGTATATTCTTTTTGTTTTCTTGCCCAAGAAAAGGACGCATATTGCGGTTACGGCCGCGCTGCTTTTGGTTTTATTAGGGGTGATAAGCCCTCAACAGGCATTCTTCGCCATTAACTGGAATGTGATGGGGATATTCGTCGGGACATTAGTGGTAGCGGATATCTTTATGGAGAGCCGGGTCCCCGCGTATATCGCTGAGATAATCGTTGATAAAGCCAAGAATACCGCTTGGTCAATACTTTTAATCTGCGCGCTTGCCGGTTTTATCTCAGCATTTGTGGAGAATGTGGCAACGGTTTTGATTGTCGCGCCCATTGCCTTATCTTTAGCCAAAAAACTAAAAATAAACCCGACGAATATGATGATTGCCATTGCCATCTCTAGCAATTTGCAAGGGGTTGCAACGCTGATTGGGGATCCTCCCAGTATGCTTTTAGGCGGTTTTGCCAAGATGACCTTTTGGGACTTCTTTTTTTATAAGGGACGCCCCAGTATCTTCTTCGCGGTTGAGTTAGGGGCAATCGCCTCTTTTTTTGTGTTATATTTTATTTTTAGAAATCTTAGGGAAAAAACTACGCTTATTCCGGTTGAAAAGGTGCGTTCATGGGTCCCTACAATACTCTTAGTAAGCCTTATTGTCTTGCTGGCGTTGTCCTCTTTTTTTGATACGGGATTTTCCTATGCCGCGGGTATCATTTGTATAGTGTTTGGCATAATAGCAATCCTGTGGGAAAAACTTGTCAATAAGGGCTCTATTATTGAGGGAATAAAATCTTTGGACTGGGAGACCACCTTGTTTTTGGTAGGAATTTTCATTTTGGTAGGCAGCATTAGCTCAACCGGATGGATTGAGACAACCGCGCATTTCCTCTCAGGGCTTGTGGGGGAAAATATATTCTTAGGCTATACCTTGCTTGTTTTTATCGCCGTCTTTTTATCCGCGTTTGTGGATAACGTCCCTTTTTTAGCGGCAATGCTTCCTGTAGCAATCACTATGTCCGGTAAATTAGCGGTCAATCCTTCGTTATTTCTTTTCGGCCTGCTTATCGGGGCGAGCTTAGGAGGCAATATTACTCCAATTGGGGCGTCGGCTAATATTGTTGCCTGCGGCCTGCTGAAAAAAGAAGGCTATCCGGTCAAGTTTACTCATTTTATGAAGATAGGCCTGCCTTTTACGCTTGTGGCGGTAGTTGCAGCCTATCTTTTGGTGTGGGTTGTGTGGGGCAGATAGGAGATAAGATAATGCCAGGCATAAACATGGGAGGAGGGGGAAATGGATGCTTTTCATACCCTTATTAACGGTATCAGTTTTACCTTAAATATCATCGGCGCTTTAATTACTCTTCGGGGTGTAGTGATCGCGTTAGGAGAATTTTTGAAAAAAGAATTCTCCGGGAAAAAAGATGCCCTCGGGCTTAATGAGCCTATCCGTATTACCTTAGGTAGTTACCTGGTGTTGGGGCTGGAATTCTTTATTGCCGGAGATATCATCAAGACTATTATTACGCCTACCTGGGAGAGCTTGGCTATCTTAGGGGCGGTAGTGGTGATTAGGACAATATTGAGTTATTTCTTAACTAAGGAATTAAAAAAAACGTAAGGAGGTGATTATCCTATGGCACGCAATACTATCCGCTGGATGATGAGGCCTGTTGCACACTGCAAAGAAGGCTGCGGTATTTTGTCCTGGGTACGACGTTAAACTACCCAACAAAAAAGTAGAGAGTAGATAGTAGTAAGTAGATAATTGTCCTGTGTACAGAGTGTACTTACTACTATCTACTCACTACTCACGTAAGGAGGATATACATATGTTTAAGAAAGCAACAGCATTGTTATTTATCGGAATTATTACTTTTGGTAGTAATGGATTGTCTTTGGCGATGATGTACGTAGAGGCAGAAGAAAACCATAGCGCAATAGCGCAGGCGGATACAGGCGCGCATGAACATACCCCCGCGATAGAGGTTGTAGAAGCCGTAAAAGAAGCAGTGAATGTAGGGAACAAAATTTGCCCTGTAGGCGGCGAAAAAATAGAGGAAAAAAATAAGGCAACGTATGAATACGAGGGTAACATCTATAATTTCTGCTGCGCGATGTGCATTGATGAATTCAAGAAAGACCCTCAAAAATATATCAAGAAAATAGAAGAGGAAAAGCAAAAGGAGAAATAAATAAGAGTCGATAGCCCATAGTCTATAGTCTATGGATTATACGACGCGCGTATTATTTCTAACATGGGAGGTAGTGTGATGAAGAAAGTCAGTTTGTTCTTTTTAGCCGTTATGTTGACAGCACAATCTGCATGGGCTCAAAACAACGATGCTATAAAAGCGGAGATTTATTCTAAATTGCGCGACCGCCGCTGTAATATGGCTTTAAGTGAATGCCAGTGCCCGGACGCCAAAGAGATGAAAGCATACATTGATGCGTTGTTAGAGACAGAGGTACCTAAAGAAGCTATTTACTATAAGGTTGCCAAGAAGTTTTCTCTAAGAAGCATTTTAGACCCTCAACTTAAGGAGACTTTGGAAAAAAAGCTGACTGCGGAAGTAGGTGAAACCCGCCCGCAGATAATCTTAGAGCCGGCCGCGTTTAACTTTGGGCAGGTTGATAAAGCCCAGGGCAAGGTAACCAAGGTATTTAAGCTCTACAACAAAGGTACGGCTAGTTTATTAATTAAAAATATAAAGGCATCGTGTACCTGTACCACTGCCTCTTTGGCAGTGGGAAACAGCAAAAGCCCGTATTTTGACACTAAAGGCGCGCCTTCTGAATGGCAGATGGAAGTAAAGCCGAATGAAACCGCTGATTTAGAAGTAATCTTAGACCTGGCGCATAAAAGTGTAAAGGCGGGGGATTTGATTCGTGAGGTGATGATTGCCAGCAATGACCCTTTATACCCGGAGGTTTCAGTTAAAGTAGAGGCAAAGGTAAAAGAATCGTCAAGCGCGCCTCAGGAGCAAAAGGCAGGAACTGTTGAATCGAGTCTTTCCGGAAGATTGGAGAATGGTGTGAGGGTTATTGAGTTAAAGGCTTCCAAGTTTAAATTCGAGCCAGACCCTATAGTTGTAAAAAAGGGTGAAAAAATTCGTTTCGTCGCCAAAAGCACAGATGTAACTCATGGTATTGCTATTCCTGAATTTAAGGTAAATTTGGTAATGCCGACAGATAAAGAAGCGGTGGTTGAATTTATCGCGGATAAGACAGGCGAATTTAGAACCAATTGCAGTGTTTTTTGCGGCATGGGCCATGGCAAGATGAAGGGGAAGCTGATTGTGAAATAACGAAACTGACGGTTTCCTGCCCAGGTCGATTTTACCCCGCTAAAGGCTTTTCGTATTCTTATCCTGACGCTTCAAAACCGCGGTCTTCAGGCCGCGGATGGAGTTCCGACGCTTTGGTCGGAACGGTTCGGTCGGGATTCCGCCTCGAAGGGGTTGTGTGCATTCAAAAAACGGTACCCGCGTGCAAAGACGCTGATAGAGGGAAACGGGGGAATTGCGCTTAGAGAATTTCTCGAAACGCCGATTTTGAAATTGGTTTCACCAAGAGTTATAGCATGAGGGTTTTTGTAGAAATTTATGACAAACCGATGGGTGCGGTCCTACAGGACTACGTTGAGCTTCCTTAAAGCGCTTTTCGAGAATGACGGGTCACGTAGCGCTGTTTTGAAGCCAACCGATGGACGCACTGCCACGTAACATTAAAATAGTGGCAATATAAAATTTATAGGTAAGATTGAAAAAGAAGTATAATTAGGCATGATTATGGCATTTGAAACTATTATATTATGGATTGCGGTTTTACTATTTGTGAGCGTTGTTTCCAGCAAACTCTCGGATAAATTTGCCGTTCCTGTTTTATTGCTATTTTTGACGATCGGGATGCTTGCTGGTTCGGAAGGAATCGGGAAAATTTATTTTGATGATGCCCAGTTGGCGAAATCCACCGGCGTTGTTGCACTCATTTTTATTATCTTCTCCGGAGGTTTTGATACTAATTGGAAAGATACAAAATCAGTTGTTTTACCGGGATTGATACTTTCGACATTGGGAGTTTTGCTTACAGCCATTATTATTGGGTTTTTCGCTGTCTATATCCTGAAATTTTCAATTTTGGAAGGAATGCTTCTTGGTTCTATCGTTTCTTCAACTGATGCTGCCACTGTATTCGCTATTCTCAGATCGAAAAGGATAAGCCTTAAAAAGCCTTTGAAGCCATTGCTGGAATTTGAATCCGGCAGCAATGACCCAATGGCCATCTTTCTTACGATGGGTTTCTTAAGTCTTTTGACAGTAAAAGGCATGGGCATTACCTCTTTGATCCCGCGATTCGTGTTGGATATGGGGATGGGGGCGCTTGTTGGCTATGTAATGGCAAGAGTTATTGTATTTCTGGTCAAACGATTAAAATTGGATTACGAAGGACTTTATCCTGTCATAACGATTTCGCTGGTTTTATTTACTTACGTTATCGCGATATTCTTAAAAGGTAATGGAATCCTTGCGGTATATCTTGCTGGTTTGGGGCTTGGACATGCGGAATTTCTAAATAAAAAATTTATCATGAAATTTCATGATGGTTTGGCATGGATCAGCCAAATTGCAATGTTCGTAACACTGGGGCTGCTTGTTTTTCCCTCTCATCTAGTTCCGCTAATTGGAGCCGGATTATTACTTACTCTTCTTCTTATGGTTATTGCCCGTCCTGTCAGCGTATTTTTATGTTTGTTACCGTTTAGATTGAGTCTGCCGAAAAAAGTCATGCTCTCTTGGGTGGGGCTTCGGGGATCGGTTCCGATTATCTTGGCGACATTTCCTTTTACGGCAGGCATTTCCCAGGCAGATACTATTTTCAATGTAGTATTCTTTGTTGTCATTGCCTCGGTTTTTATTCAGGGCACATCAATTCCTCTTGTTTCGAAGTTGTTAAAGCTTGATCTTCCTTTGGTTGACAAAAAGACTTATCCTATAGAGTTTGAAAAAGTTGAGGGCATTGATGTTGAATTGACCGATATCATAGTGCCATACAACTCGGAAGCTATCGGAAAGATGATTCGTGATTTAAATGTCCCAGAGAAATGTCTTATTATGCTTATTTCTAGAAACGACAAATTCGTCATACCATCTGGATCTACGATTATAGGAGGCGGCGATGTTTTGCTTGTCCTTGCAAATGACAACGATCTTAAGTTGTTGCAAGGCACCTTAGCAACGATGAGGAATTCAGTTGATACGTAATTTGTTATGCTCGGGCGTCTCGCGAATTCATCGGTTTAAACAATTTTATATAAACTTTAAAGCAGGAATTTGAAATTACACAATTTATTATGAAACAAAAAGTTGCGACAAAAAAGGTATTTATCCGCGGTCTTGGCTGATAAATGAACAGTTGTGATACAACGCTAACTCAAACGTAAATTTTAAAATAGATTTATGGAAAAAATTACCCTAATTATTTCCGGTATGCACTGCGCCTCTTGCGCCGGAAATATTGAAGGCGCGCTCAAGAAAACAAAAGGCGTAATCAGCGCGCACGTTAACTTTGCCATGGAAAAGGCATATATTGATTTTGAGCCGCAGACGCTTCAAGTAAAAGAGTTACTCTCGGCAGTTGAAAAGGCAGGATACAAAGCCTCCCTGCCAGAAGAGCAATCTTTTGATAAGGAAAAAGCGCTTAGGGAAAAAGAGGTAAAAAGCCTCAAGATAAGATTTATTGTTGCTATAACCTTAGCCGGTATCCTGATGTATGTTGCTATGGGCCATTGCGTAGGATTAATCGTCCACCAATGTATTATGGAGAATATGGCGCTTGTTCAGTTTATCCTGGCAACTTTAGTGTTGGCCTGCGGCTATCAGTTTTTTACCCGAGGGTTTAGGACGGTGGTAAAGTCTCGCAGCGCCAATATGGATACCCTTGTTGCGCTTGGCGTAGGCAGTGCCTATCTCTATAGCCTGTTTGTGAGTATTACTCTTTGGTTAGGCAATACCACTTTTAGCTCAAATGACCTGTACTATGAGGTCGCGGCATTTTTAATCGCTTTTATTTTGCTGGGTAAATATTTGGAGGCTATTACCAAAAGAAAAACCTCAGAGGCAATCAAGCGTTTATGGAATTTACGCCCTAAAACCGCTATAGCCATTCGTGATGGTGCGGAAGCAGAAATTCCCGTAGATGATCTGGTGGTGGGGGATATAGTAATAATTAAGCCAGGAGAAAGGATTCCGGTTGACGGTAAAGTCATAGAGGGGTATTCTAGTGTTGATGAGTCGGTGGTTACGGGTGAGAGTATTCCGGTTGAGAAGAATATCGGCGATACGGTTATTTCCGGCGCAATTAATAAGAGCGGCGCTTTTAAATTCAAAGCCACAAGAGTGGGAAAAGAGACTACGCTTGCCCAGATTATACGGTTGGTGGAGGAGGCCCAAGCCTCTAAAGCCCCTATACAGGAATTTGCCGATAAAATTGCCGCGGTATTTGTGCCGGCAGTTTTGATAATCGCTGTGGCTTCATTTTTCATTTGGATTCTTTTGGGGAAAAGCTTTATCTTTGCCCTCGCTATCTTTATTACTGTGTTAATCATTGCCTGTCCTTGTACCTTAGGGCTTGCTACGCCTACGGCAGTAATGGTAGGAACCGGAAAGGCCGCGGAAAATGGAATCATCATTAAAAATGCCGCCAGCTTGCAGATAGCGCATGAAGTTACGACGGTAATTTTTGACAAAACAGGAACCCTTACCATAGGCAAACCACAGGTAACCGATATCGTCTGTAGGGGCGGTTCACGAACCGCCCCTACAGAATCTGAAATAGTGCAATTAGCCGCATCGTTAGAGAAGATGTCCGAGCATCCTTTGGCGGACGCGATTGTGGGTGTTGCCCAGGCAAAGGGGATTTCTCTGGTTGATATTCAGCAATTTGAAGTATTCCCTGGTAAAGGCGTAGCAGGAAAGTCTGCAGATTCCCAGCTTCTCTTAGGTAACCGCAGCCTTATGCGGGATAAAAATATTGATATCGCGCACGTGGAAAGCGATTTGCAAAGGTTAGAGTGCGAAGGAAAAACCGTGATGCTCTTGGCACAAGATACTAAGCTCATTGGCTTAATCGCGGTGCGGGATACCCTAAAGGAATTTTCTAAAGCCGCGTTAGACAAGCTTAAAGCAATGGGTAAGGAAGTGATTATGCTTACCGGCGATAATAGGCGCACTGCTGAGGCAATTGCTGGAGAATTAGGCGTAGATAAGGTTATAGCTGAAGTCTTACCTAAGGATAAAGTAGACCAGATAAAAGAACTCCAGAAACAAGGGGTAAAAATTGCCTTTGTAGGAGACGGTATAAATGATGCCCCGGCGTTAAGTCAGGCAGATTTGGGTATAGCCATTGGAAGCGGGACCGACGTAGCCATAGAAGCCGGAGACATTATTTTGATTAAGGATGACTTGCGGGATGTGGTAATGGCGTTAGATTTATCGCGTTACGCGATGCGAAAAATCAAGCAAAACCTGTTTTTCTCCTTCTTTTATAACAGCTTAGGCATTCCTGTTGCCGCTGGCCTCTTGTATCCTTTTACCGGTTTTCTGCTTAATCCTATGGTTGCCGGCACTGCCATGGCATTTAGCTCAGTATCGGTAGTCACAAATTCCCTTCTGATGCGTAGATATAGGAGAAGGATATAGGGGGAAGCACGCTTCGCCAACTGGCCGTTAGGTGAAAGAAAAGGGAGCAAAAATAGGGGTGACCCCTTTTTGAAGAGTTGACAGGAGGAATATTTCGGGTATACTTAGCATCGTAGTGAGCCCGGTTAAAGAGAAAGTATAGGGAATATGCATGAAGAGAGTATATAGCAATACTATAATTGCGATTTTTGTAATGTTTTTGGCGTGCGGCTGCGCGTTAGACAGGGAAAGTAAACGCACGGCCGAGAAAGACGAGTTACAGAAAACATTCGAGTGGTGGCCGACTGACGCCAAACCCTCACCGGTAAAAGACCTCGAGCGCGGCGGATACTGGTGGTGGCCGAAAGAGCCGGGGACTACAGGGCAGTTATGGGGGAATAGGGGCTTTTGTTATGTTGATAAGGTTATCTTTGATTATAAGGAAGAAGAGCTTCCTCCACCTAAGCCGCAAGAATTGAGGCCTTCGTTATTGATTAAAAAAATTATCAAGAATGTAAAAATTTATTTTGATTATAACAAGACTGAAATCAGGGAAGACGCTCTTCCTATATTAGAAGCGGCGGTAAAAGCCTTAAACAAGAATCCTGAGGCGGATATTTTGCTTACTGGCAACTGCGATACACGCGGCTCTGAAGCCTATAACGAAAAACTTGGCCGCCGCAGGGCGGAGTCGGTTAAGAAGTTTATGGTGAGTAATGGGGTAGATGAAGCGCGTATCCGCATTGTAAGCCGGGGAAAATTGGATGCACTTGCGCCGATTACTGATATTACGGGTATGCAAAAAGACCGGAATGCCCAGTTTATGGTGGCTGAAGTTGAGGAAGTCATGATTCCTTATCAAGGAAAAGCTGAAGCTACTTCCGCGGCAAGTGAAAGTATCAGCGTTGAGGCCGCAACACCGGTTGAGGAAGGAAAGCTTTTAGAGGAAAGAGAAGAGGTGGTTGAAAGCCAAATTAAGGCATCTACAAAGGAGTACACCATAAAGAAGGGGGATACGCTTTGGAAGATTGCTAAAAATGAATTAGGCAGCGGCCACCGTTGGAAATACCTCTATGAGATCAATAAAGATACGATAAAGAATCCCAATAAGCTAAGGCCCGGAAAGAAGATAGTGATTCCTGTAGAATAAAAAAATACGTTGACAGCCCTTGACAGTTTCTCTTTTTGTGATATACTTTAAATAGCAGTTAGCACTTTGACAAATTGAATAGATGTGCCAAGTGACAAAGGCAAATCCACCGTAAGGTGGAGACGCAAAGCTTCCGGTCCCTCAATATAAACCTATTGAGCAAGGGATAGCGGGGTTCCCAAAGGGTGTAGTTGAACGGCCCTAAAGCGAAATGAAGCATGCCTTTAGGGCTTTTTTTATTCCGCCGTAAGGCGGAATAACCCGCCAACGCTTTGTGGCGGGTCAATACAGGAAGTATGCCCTTACGAAAGTAAAGCCTTTGGTAAGGGCTTTTATTTTTAATAACCCACCAGCCACGCCCCGTACAAAATTGCTGCCCCTAGGGGTAGCAATTTTGTACGGGGCACGGGAATAAAAAGTAAGAGGTCAGTCCGCCTCGTGAGATAGAAAAACTTATTTCACGGGGTAAAACGGAGGAGGGATGAAAAAATGGGTAAAAAACCAATGACGCATAGGGTCGTAACCTTCTTGACCAGGGAAGAGCTTGATTTCCTGGATAAGCTGGAGAAGGATGTGATGTTTTCAAGCGGCAAGTATATCTCACGCTCTCAGATACTGCAGGATATGGCAGAGCTCTTGGCCAAAACTAAGATGAACGCCACAGGAATTAAGGATAACGATGAGCTTAAAGCTAAGATACAGGATGCCATAACCAAGTTAAATCAAGAGCCAAGGCCGTAAACAATGCATATTCCAGCTAATAATAAAGAACAAAAGCTCAAGAGCCTCTATACAAAAGGCGGGATTATGCTTTTTGCCATAGAAAGGCCAAACCGCCTTTACAAAGGCACGATTATGCTTTCGCCGGTTGAGAATTGCTGTCAAAGAAGGGCAGTGTATGTCAGGGAGTATGTATATAGGAAGAACGATTTAAACAATAAGAGGCAATAATGAAACGTATAAGCCGTAAAGCTAATAAGAAGAATAAAACGGGCGCTAAAAAACGTTTAACTTTTATTGAAGCGCTTAGAATATATGCAGGGATGACGGTGGGAGTTTGAGCGGCGGTTAAGAAGAAAGCGCTTTCAAAAACATACTGTTTTAGTCTTGTAAATCAAAATGCTTAGAGTATACTTTACTATAGGGTCAGATTATGGAGAAACTACCACATTATTACTATGGGGGTATAGCTTCTTTTTATTTTCTTTGGCTTATTTCGAGCTGAGGCATTTATCGCTTCAGCTTTTTTATTGGAAAGATATTATAAAGATTTATAAATAATTATAAAGTTGAGAAAGGAAATAAAAATGAAAAGCCTAAACCAAGGAATAAAATTGGTAGTAAATGTGGCGACCATTATTTCGTTTTGCCTGTTGAATATTAATCCCTATATCCAGTCTATGGCAGAAGCTGAAGAAATAACATCCCAAAAGAAATCTATACAAGCTAAAACGAGTAAAAATAATGATGTGAAGTCTATTAAAAGCATTGCGGCTTCTACGCAAGAGAAGGAAGATTTAAGCTCAAACGAGCATAACACAGGATTAACTCCTTTTACCCCTGAACAGGAGGAACAATTTCGTAAGGAGCATAAAAAAATCCAGAGGATTAACCTTAATAATGTTGGTTGGCAGCGGGTTAATGCGGAAAGAAAGAAAAAGGGATTTTATGAGTTAAAGACGGAATCCATAATCCCTAAAGGCAAAGAGATTGAAGCTTCTTTTATGAATGAAAAGCTATCTGGTTCTACTATACAGATACAGCAAAGCGTAAGCACTGCCGAAGCGACAGAGGTATTACCTACCTATGTAGATAACAGTAAAACCGCATGGTTTCCTCCTATTAAAAACCAGGGGGGTTTAAACTCCTGTGCTTCATTTGTTACTACCTATACTCAACTTTCCTATATGGTTGCTTTTCAAAAAGGGCTTACCATAAACACCTCTGATAATACTAATAAATATTCTCCTAAGTGGACATATAACATGATTAACCAAGGGATGAATAGCGCGACATATATATCAGATAATTATAAGCTACTCAATCTCCATGGCGCGGCCCTCTGGTCGGAATTTCCCTATGATAGTAATTATTTAGAATGGTGTCCTGAATCTTCGGTTTGGCGTAATGCCCTTTCAGCGCGTATTGAGCCTGTGCAGTATGTGTATGAAGTAAATACAAGCATGGGCCTTCAACAGCTAAAGGAACTGCTTACTAACGGCTATATACTTGTTTTTGGTACGTATATTAATTCGTGGCAGTATACAGCAATAAAAGATGATCCTGCAATAGTGGATGATGATGCTTTTGTCGGAAAGTCTGCGGCATATTGGCTTAATGGCACGCAAGGTTCGCACGCAATGGTTATTGTAGGATATAATGATAAAATATGGATAGATATCAATAAGAATAATATAGTTGATGATGGAGAAAAGGGGGCGTTACGCATTGCCAATTCCTGGGGTACTGGTTGGGGCGATGCCGGTTTTGCGTGGCTTGCCTATGATGCTTTACAAGCTACGTCCGCGGTAAGCGGTGGCCCTAGTACAAATAGGGTTAAGGCAATACATGGCAATATGGTTTATCAAATGACCGTAAAGGATAATTACAGCCCAAAGCTTATCGCTGAGTTTACAGCGAGCCATCTTAAACGTAGTCAACTATACATGAGTTTAGGCATAGGAGATTCTGCTTCTACTATCCCTTCAACCATTTGGTATCCTTATCCTTCTGGGTTTTTATATAAAGGAGGTGAGTATGCTTTTGATGGTGCCACTTCCGAAGTCGATGGAACTTTTATCCTTGATTATACGGACATTATGTCGGTTGATGGTTCAAATAAGCGTTATTATTTGGGGATTAAAGATATCATCTCCGGTGATTCCGGAGAACTTAAAAGTTATAAATTAGTTGATTTGGTAAACAATAACGAAGTATATTCTAGTAACCTTCCGCAGACTGTAGACAATAATTATAACAGCCCTGTTTACGCCTATATCGACTACTCTTTTCTAGATACTTCTGGCTCCAGTTACGGTATCGCCGAAGTTCGGCCTTATTTCTTGAGTGGACAAGAGATAAATGACGCGGTTAAGGTTCGCTACAAGTTCAAAATAGCGAATAATCAGGGAACAAACATGAAGATTCTGTTTGGCGGTAGCAGGTTGTATGGAACCAGCAGCGATACCTATTACTTAGAAAGAAATCTTTATACTTCTAAAGTTAATTATGCGGATCCTCTCTGTGATGATGGATGGGCGAAACTTAATCAGATGACGCAGGGAGAATCAACATTAAGAATAGCGGTGCCAGATTATGTAGGTAAGGGTAAAACAGGTGTTAAGACTTATGATTCAGCCAATTTTCCAAGAATAACTTACATTATTGATGGTACAACTGGTACATGGAAAACCGATATGATATCACAAATTAATCTAAATGGAAAAGAAGGAACGATAGAAACTTCACGAGGGAATGTAATCAGTGATAAGAGCGGATGGAAATGCAGCGGCAGTTTGGATAGCGATACGTATAGGCAATGGGATGTTACCGCTACGATAGATGGACAGGGATATAAAACTTCTATTGCTTTGCCTGAGAATGGCGCAAAGTATTTCACTTCCTATGAGCTTATAAATTTTAGAACAGAATTCTTTCAAAATTCAGGCTTATTTAAAGTTTATCTCTGGGATTTTGAAATCCAGAGAGAAGGCAAAACTTCATGGGAATCGTTAACAAATTGGAAGGTTACAGATTATGATGGAGATGGCTCTAACTACGGAATAAAAAAGGCCACCTATAATGGCAAAGAGATTATTGAAATAAGTAACGATAGCTCAGGGCAATTTTTAGCAGAAAATAAAACATTTGAACTTTCGCAATATTCTACAGATACTACCCCGCCGACAGGCGGGACGGTGAGTATCAATAGCGGGTCAAGCTACACGAAGACAACGGCAGTAACCTTAAGCTTAAGCGCCAGCGATAACGTGGGAGTGACAGGATATTATATTGCCGAAAGCGTGATAACTCCTTCGCTCTCAGCCAGCGGTTGGAAATCACTAATAGCAAGCGCCAGCCATACCTTAAGTACAGGAGATGGCTCAAAGACGGTGTATGTCTGGTATAAGGATGCGGCGGGGAATGTCTCGGCAACAGTGAGTGATAGTATTACTTTGGATACCACTGCACCGGCAGTTACTATCAGTAATCCGACATTGAATGATACCTACAGCACCACAAGTTCAACCATAAGCATAAGCGGAAGCGCGTCTGATAGCGCAAGCGGGATAAAGACAGTAGCTTGGTCGAGCAATAAAGGCGGAAGCGGCGCAGCCAGCGGTACCACATCGTGGAGTATTGGCAGTATTGGCTTGTACAGCGGGACAAATGTTATTACCGTAACTGCAAGCGATAATGCCGGTAATATAGGAACAGATACGATTACCATAACGAATACCAGCGGAACAACACCTACGGTAACTACCGGTTCAGCTACGGCTATAACCGCAAGCTCTGCTACCTTAA